>ENA-OQEX01000003-OQEX01000003.1-human-gut-metagenome-genome-assembly--contig:-NODE-3-length-120813-cov-6.589372_pt1 | contig 120813 bp, 160 predicted proteins | sample MGYA00242802_ERZ504649 | MGnify/ENA primary metagenome ERZ504649 (study PRJEB26092, sample SAMD00036194) | human gut metagenome | host: Homo sapiens | study: EMG produced TPA metagenomics assembly of...
TGCATGAGCCTGATGATCTTCCGGCGTCGTTTAGGGGTCAGCACGACGTGTTTCTCCACTGTTCTGACGATTTGCAGCCTGTTGCATCGGTAGCAGCCGTCGAAATCCTCGTCGATGGAGTCTTCGAGTTCTCCGACCGGACGCACCTGATACACGTCGCCTTTGCCGTACATCGACGCGTAGAATGCGGCGCAGCGCGGTATATGGTGCAGTACACCTGTTCCGGGTGGCCGGTGCCTTCGATCGCGTCGGCCCCTTTTTCGCGTCTGGCGCGGCAGATGGGGCAATCGTCGTAATTGTCTCGACTGTGCCCCGGTTCGATGATGTCGCCGGGTTTCAGGTCTGGAACCCCACCGTGGTATAGCACGCTCATTGCCACATTCCTTTCTCGTTGGTGTCATGGTTGGTGCAGTTGAATATTCCGGCGAGTTTTCTAGCGTCCCGTCTCGCCTGCCGTAACGCCTTCCTGCGACTGCCGTTGTAGTCCGCGAACAGGTAGTCGCGTGTGGCCGCATACCACCATGTTTCGTCGGGACTGCTCCAACTCCATAACGTCACCGTGTATCCTCCCAGCGTGTGGTCGGGCATTATGTAGGATTCGCGGATGCTCACGCAGTATTCCTCATGCTCGGTCATCGTCCCGTCTCCTTCTTTTGCTGTTTGGCGAAGTAGTCGCATATCACGTCATCGACTTTCAGCACCTTGCCGACTGCGAGAATCCAAACGTCCAATGCTTCCCTTGGATATGGCGTGTCGCCGGTGGTCAGATGCCCGGCTGGACACTCGTAATGCATGACGATCCTGTTCTTGTCCGTGAAGCTGCGTCCTTCTATGATGACTGGGCTTTTGCCGCAGTATGGGCATTTGACGTATCGGACTTCCCTATGCTTTCTGTTGAACATCCGTAGACTCCCATGTCATATTCGGTTTTCTTGGATTGACTGGAACTAAAGGAAATGAGTTAGCGTCGAACGTTCGTTTGACCACGTTCCAGTCCATCGTTTCCAGATCACCGTCAGCGAACGGTTCCGTACCACAGCCGAGATAGTGGATATGCCATGCGTCACCGTCGAAGCTCAACAGGTCTTCACCATCCCGGGTCATATACCAGCCTGGTTCCATTGGTTCGATGGGCCTGCCATCAGACGGGTGCTCCAGATCGTACATGGCTTTCACCTGCTTGTAGATGTCATCTAGTTCCCTGCCGTCGAACTCCACAGTCAGACAAGTGCCAGCCTTGTCGGTAAACAGGTAAGGCATGGTTTTGAAATCAATGCTTCTCAACATTTCGCTCTCCTTCCTTGAATGATGCTTCCAACGTGTCGGCGAACACTTGCAATGCGTGCTCCACCTTCTTGTCGAAATCCTGCTGCACGTGGGCTGGGACGCTGCCTTTTCCGTGGTTTCCAATCGTTTCGCCGGTGGTCACGTAGATCGGTACGTCCACACGAGCTTCCGCAATATCCATCGGCGGGTAGAACGCCGTCACATGTAATGTGATACAGGTGGTTCCCACTCGTATTTCTTCATTCATTACCGTCTCCTTGGTTCGGTGGTTGCTCCATGTATTTCTCCAGCATCCAGTCGGGCAGATTCTCCCTTCCGATGCGTTTGATGGTCTGGTTCAATGCTCCAGACGATTTGATGCGCGCCTGCCGGTAGATTCTCTGATCTTCAGCCATGTCAAGCATGAGGGAGGACACCCATTGCCAGTACTTCTTTTCCTCACTGTTGACGCTTATTTGCTTTTCCTTGGCTCGAAGGTCTTAATAATCCGCTGTGGAGTCTCGTAGGCTGCACGCACCTCGTACGGCCTGTGATGGGAGTCGGCGTGCTCCTGTGCCACATCCGATGCCTCTTGAAGCGTCTTGTACACTCGGCACGTATGCAGTCTCATGTCACCCTTCGGCCAGATGATGTAGCCGGTCCAGATGCTTGTATGCAACGTGCCCATGCCGTTCACCGGTATTCCTCCACTGTGTCGCAGCCGATGGTCTTGCCACGGTCGGTCAGACAGGCCCATGTCACGTCGCCGGTCTTGACCGTCGTCATCCCGTAATCGGGATGCGTGGCTGTATACCAAGACGCGTAGAGGCCGAGTCCAGACAAAAGGACTATGGCGATGACCACCGCGAACGCGACAATCAGAGCTTTATCAACCTTGTCCAATCCGCTCATCATTCACCGTCCTTTTCGATGACAGCACCCATGGCTTCCCGATACTTCTTCGTCCGTTGGAACCGGTCGGCGAGCATGTTCGCGGCCTTGTCGATGATCTCGTCCTTGCGTTCTTCGAGGAAGCTTTGCAAAGCGTCCTCCATCAGGCTCTTCCACATGATGTCCCGCGAATACGCGCTGGTGTGCGCGAAAACACTGTCCACGGCGTTTTTGGTGAGCTTGGCGAGCACGTCACTGTAGGCATGTTCCTCGATGCGGTTCTGAATGGCCTTGTCGTCAATGCCGATGGCGAACTGCACGATATGTTCCATGATTACTTTCCTTCCTTTTCGATTTCGTTGATCTTTTCGGCGAGCGCCAGACGTACCGTCCATGCGGTTCCGCGTTCGAGTTCCAGCCAGAATCGTCCGAGATCAGCCCAGTTCTCAGTTGCCAGTATTTCGAGAAGCCTATCGGCCTTGGCATGGGAGGCGCAGACATTCTCTCCGCTCCATGCGGCAATTGGCGGCACGTTATGGTCAAGCGCGTCATTGATGAACCAGAGCGCCTTCTTGAGGTCTTCCACACCGTTCTTGTGCTGCCATCTGAAGCAGTATTGGACGACTTGGCCCCAGTCGGAACTAAGCAGTCTGGATAGTTCGATGCATTCGAACGGGCCGTCCTTATAGTGGCTTGGATTTATGTTGTCAGTCATTTAGCACCATCTTTGCTTTCTCGAATGCCTGGTTCACGATTTTCATGTGCAGTCGTTCGCCTTCCTTGGTTGCCTCGAACCGGTCGTTCACTTGACGGATGAGCTTCTTGCGGAGCAGTGCCCTGCCGGTCTGGTTATCGACGGCCTGATATTGGCCTTGCATGTTGCTCACGTCAGTGAGCATTTCCTGCTGTTTCGGGCTGAGTGTCTGCATCATCGGCTCCTTTCGCAGATTGTTTCCAATGTCGGGTGGTATTCGTATGTGCGTGGATGCGAGTAGTAGTCGTTCCAGTACTTGTTGAAGTTTCGGTTGATGCCATGTTCGACGATGTTTGGCCGTCGTGTTGGCTCTTCCTTGTCTAATCGTTTGATCGCGTCGGCGGTCTCGATGCCTTGCTTGGTCGGCTTGTAGGTGCCGTCCGCGAGGGGGATGATGAGATTCCTGTCGATGAGGGAGCCCAACGTGGCCAACGATTTCGCATAGAACGCGGATGATGGCATTCGATGCGTTTCGACGATGTGGACAAGCATTGACGCTTGTGTGTTTCGTAATCGTTGTCCGTGGATGGTGTAGACGTTTCGTTTCATGGCTGGTTCCCGTCGTTCATCGTCCGGTCGAACCGAATCCGTTTCCTCCGCGTTCCGTCGTGTCGGTGAATTCGACGACCTTGCGGATTCTGGGGGTTTCCACCGGCGTGATGACGAGTTGCGCGATACGGTCGCCGCAACGAAAGTTGATGCGGCTGGTGGACGTGTTATGCAGGATGACTTTGATCTCGCCACGGTATCCGGCGTCGATGATGCCGCCGAGGATGTCGATGCCGTAATTCCTGCAAGGCCGGAACGTGGGCAGACTCGTGCCATGTAGCCTTCGGGCAGGTTGATCGCGATACCGGTTCCCACCGTGATGCGGTCGAGTCCGTCGATGTGGAAGTCTTCGATGCAATGTAGGTCGAGTCCGGCGTCCGCGTCGTGCGTCCTTGTGACTGTGGCGTTTGGGGTGAGCGGTTGGATTTCGAGGGTTTCTAGGGTCATTTTCACTGTCCTTGCTGGTTGATGATGGTTTCGTATTCGGAGATGTCGCGGTTGAGGCAGTCGGTTGTGCGATGCGTGGTTTCGTGGCCGCAATCGTATGGGTCGCCGCCGTGGGCGAGTTGCAAGAGGCGGAAACTGGTGAGGTCAAGTCGCCGGTGGCTGAGCTTGTGGAGGATGCCGCTCGTGTTGGGCATGTTCACGTCGAGCCATCGGATATCGAAGTGGACGTTGGTTCCGGCTGGATGCATGAGACCGGGGTCGAGGCCCGTGTCGATGAGCCAGACGGCCATCTGCTTGTCCACGTTTTTGAGCGTGTCTTCCGCGTTCATGCATTCGCCGATGAGTCCGTTTCTGGAATGCATGTCGATGGTCGTGCTGTTGAACGCGCGGATTGGCGTGTTGTCATCGAAATGGATGACCCTATGGAATATCAGGGGGTCGTCGGCGAATGGCACCTGAAGGCCCTTCATGTCGGTGATTCTGGCTTCGACTTCCAGTAGATTGTCGGACATTGGGTCGAGTCCGCTGGTTTCGACATCGAACCAGATGAGATAATTGTCGTCCATTGTTGGCTCCTTGGATTCACGTAATCGTTGGATATAGGTTTCCAGTCCGGTCAGGTCCACATGCGTGGGAGGCTGTGGTTCGAGTTCCTTGAGGATTTCGGCTTCCTTGTCCATCCGCCGCATGTGACGCCAGTAGGCGGCTTTGCTTTCACGGATGCCGTACTTGTTGGTTTCCTTCCATTTGCTCATGGTGTTTTGAACAGGTCTCCCAGATCGTCGGCCACGGTTGGCTGGCGTGCGATGGGTTTGGATGCGATTTGCGGACGGTCGGCCTGTTCGAGGGCCTCGCTGACGGCTTCGTCCAACTCTTGGGCTTCCCGCGCGGTGCCGAAGATGATGCGACGTTTGAACTCCCAATAGTCGTCCGCCGTGACGTGATGCTTGGCGGCGAGCTGCTGGATGGTGTTCTCGTCGGGAATCCGGCTTGCGCGAATTTTCTTGCAGAAGATGTTGATGTCGGCAGCACGCATCCACTTGTCCGATTTGGTCGCATAGATCTCACGACCGCCGTCCGCATGTCTTGGATGTTGTTGCGCTTGTCGAGTTCGCGGTAGAACTCGTCCAATTGCAGGTCGTCCCATTGGGCGTTGCCGTGATGCGCGTTGATCGTGGTCAGCAGCATCGCGGCCTCTCCTTTGGTTATCATCCTGTTCCTCCCATCGCCCGTTGGCGTTCCTCGTCGCTCATGTACTGCCATGCCCTGTTGAGGTTCGCCATACGGTTCGATTCGTTGCGGCTCATCATGGTCGGATTGGTGCGGAGGGTGAGGGTTGGTCGGATGTCGTATTCGTTTTCCCACCCCGCCGCGTTGAGCCATGTGGCCGCGTATTTGACGTATTTGGGTTCGGTTCCTTCGATCTCGACCTGTCTGGCATAGGCTCGGGCGCTGTTGATGATGGTGTCCGCGCCCGTGTCTTGGATGGCGTTCTTCCATGCTTTCCAGGCGGGACGCTTGTCAACGTGTCGTGGATACGCTTTCCAGAAGGTTTCGAAATCGGCGGAATACTTGCCGTCGGATTCCTGTCGTGCGCGGCTTCGGCGTTTGCTTGCCGTGTTGCGGGCCGTCCGGTCGGCCAGTTCTTTTCTGGTGTGGTTCCCGTTTGACTGGTATTCGTTGATGCGCACGCCGGTGATGGTCTGTTGGAACAGGCCGATGTCGATGAGGGTTTCGATCTCCTGTTCGGATGCGCCAAGCGTGTACGTCAGCTGGTCGGTGTCGATGTCTCCATCCGTGAGGTTGCAGCTGCACCAGCTCAATGCCATGACGTAGATGAGCGCCGCTCTTGCATTTCGTCGCGGAGTCTGCATATCCTCGCGTCGGCCCAGAATCCGTTGTCGAGTCGAGTGTAGCCGTCCCTCACTTCAGATTCTCCAGTCATGTCATGAGTCCTATCCCGATGTCGGTGAGGATGGCTATCGAACCGCCCTCCACTAGGGTCATGCCCAATATCCACATCCAGTCGCCTGACGGCCTGTTACGGTCGATGAGGTCAACGGAGCCGAGCATGATGACGAATCCGATGGCACTGACGATGATGGCGCATATAGCGACTATCGCGGTCATGATTGTCCTTCCGGTCCGAGTGGCAGTCCGTCGTTGAGGATGAGGCTAGGTTCTCCAAGGTGATGCAGACGTATTGTCTGCTCCGCCCGATGAGGTCGATGTCGAATTTTTCAGTGAACCGTCCGACCAACGCGCACATGGTGTGGTAGGTTTCCAGATCCGTGTATGCGAGCTGTTGGCCGATTCGTTCGAGCGTGGACAGGCCGACGCGTGGCTTCTTCTGCACGACCCACGGGTAGGGGCTGTCAAGGTTTCCAGCCTCCTCAGCCGCCTCGTTGTAGTGTTTCGTGGCGTCGAGGCGTTTGGTGTTCTTGACTTCCACGCATACCGGCTGCCCGTGGAAGAAGATGTTCGCGATGTCGCCTAGGTCGTCGCTGCCGTGGAGACGGCGGCGGATGATGCGTTGGTCGTTCAACGCCCATTGCAGGTAGTGTTCCACCGCCGTTTCCATTGCCGTTCCGGCTTTTTTGGCCGACTGTCGGTTGCGTGGCATCAGAACGCCGGTTCTCCTGCTGGCTGTCCGAATCCGTCGAATCCGCTGCCACTCCACGGGTCGGGGCCTGCCTGCTGCGGCATGGCGGGAGCAGGAGCGGATGCGGCCTGGCGTTGGCCGTACTGCTGGCTTGCGTTCACCAGTTGGGCGGTGCCCCATCGAAGACTCGGACCGATCTCACGGACGTTGACCTTCTGCGTGTAGTGGGTGACGCCGGACGAATCCTCGAAACGATCATCGGATTCGCTGCCGATGACGATGTACTCGTCGCCTTCCTTGATGCTGTTCTGGATGTGCGTGGCGAGATCGTTCCATGCTTCGCAGGTGCGTGAGCAGGATGCGCCGTAACCCCATGAGCCGTCCGGGTTCTTGACCCTGTTGGAGCAGAGGATGCGGAACTGGATGTAGTTCTTGCCGTTCTTCGTGGTTCCGGCGTTGAACAGGTTGCCATCCTTTTTGATTTTGACGATTCGTCCCACGAGGATGATGGTCGGAGTGCTCATCGCTTGTTCTCCTTGTCGTGTCGTGGATGGGTTTCGAGTCCGACCCATCCTTGCTGGTCTTTGGCTTTCATGTTTTTGAGACGGTCAGCCGTCTTGTGGCTGTTGGCCGCTTCGACGTTGCACATGATCATGTGGCTTCGCGCTGCGGCGCAAGTGCTTTTGCCGCATTTACGGCAGTATGGGATGAGTCCCGTCTTGACTGGATCGTGACGCACGCAGTACGCGCACGTGCATCCGGCTCGTCTGGTGATGCTCAAAAGGTCTCCCCGCAGTCCGCGTCCTTCGGTTCTTCGAGACCGAGCGTGCAGTAGTGGAGAGGCATGTCGTTTCGGACGTCTCTCTCGGACATGACCTCGCCGCTCAGCGCCGGAATGAACTGCGACTTCCATGGGTCCTTCAACGAATGCGAGTCGAAGTCCGGTCCCATGTAGGCGATGAGCTTCCACACGCCGCAACTGTTGAGGTGGTACAGGTTCGTCTTGTCCTTGTTGCGGTAGAAGCCCGGACGGGTCGGTAGTTTCTTCTCGCAGAGGCGTTCGAACGGGAATCGTTTCGAATGGCCGCTGCTGACGGCGAATGCCTCGGTGGTCTGCTGCAAGGCTTGCGGCGGAACGTTGCCGTGATGGTCCAGGATGGGCGTCCAAGTGTCGCCCGCGTGGAGCCATACGCTGCCGGTCGCGGCCTTGTAGAATCCGTTGGCCTTGGGCAGCTGCTTCTCCCACTCCTCCGCTTGGGTGTCGGTGGTTGGCTTGTCCACGTCGGCGGTGGGGGTATCGACCTTGACGAGCTTCGTCTTCCATTCGGCAAGGTCCAGCTCCTCGCCGTCGTCGGGATTCTCTTCGATGGAGATGATCGTGTTCCAGGTGACGTTCAGGTCATGGTCGAATCTGATGGCCGGGCATAGGATTCCCTCATCATCTCGGACGGCGAAATACTCGTTGTCCGTGATGATGAGCGACAATGCCATGAGATCGCGGAGCGCAGGATCGTCACAGGCGAGCGCGTCGTCCATGTCGAGGTGCTTCAGCTTGCCGGTGACATGCTGTACGCCTCCGATTTCGACGGTGACGGTCATGTTGGCGGTCGAGATTCTGAGCGCGTCGCCGTAGGTGAGTTTCTTCGGATCGTATTTCATTGTGCCGCTCCTTGCTGCTGCATGTGCTTGTGGTATTCGTTGATGAATGTTTGTGCCTGCACCGCCGTGAGGCTTACGCTCGTGACCGTCTGGTCGTGGAGAATTTTCCGGATGAACGCGTCAGCTTCCTCCGGTTTGATCTGGCAGGCGCGGAGGATGTCGGTGACTTCCTTCAACTGGTCGGGACTGGCCGGACCGTTGGGTGGGGCCTGGGCAGCGGCCTGCTCCGGCTGGCCTTGACGGATCTGCGGAGCGTATTGCCGTGGCTTCTGACGTAGCTGCTCGTCAACCACTTCGGCTTCGACCATTTCCTCTTCGGTCTCGTTGTTGGTCTGCTGCATCTCGTCGGTCGTGTACAGGCCGCTCAAATCCTGCGGGAACGCCTTGCGTAATGCGAGGGCTTCCGCGCATTTCGCGATCATGGTCACCGGTTTCGAAGACCACATGCTGGTGGGGACCTGCCTGCGGAGATTCTTGTCGTAACGGGTTCCGACATATTCCCTGTAGAGGCCACGCCGGTGAACTCGCCTTCTCCTCGACGGACGGTGACTTTCGCCGCGACCGGAGGGGTCTGGGCGATCCACACGTCATGCCAGACGCCATCCTCTCCGCACCAGAGGTTTCCGGTTCGCTGAACAGTTCATGGTTCCTGTCCGCCGCACGACGGGCGATGAGACGGAAACCGTCAATGCCGACTTGGATTGTCTGCTTGGAAACATATTCGTTGCCTTGCTTCTGACGGCGTTCGATCAGATAGATTTGACGACTGAAAGGGTCAAGTCCGGTACGCTGGCATTGGTGCAGGAACACCGCCAAGTCGGCTGGCTGCGCGTTCTGCACTCCAAGCTGGGACAGTGCCGCGAGCTGGGCGCGGCTCCAAGTATCCTGCTCGTTGGTGATGGTAAGGCCTTTGCACATGGCTACTCTTCCTTGGTCGAAGTGAGCATCTTGAACATCTTCGGGGCTATCTCGCTGGTGAACGCCTTGTCCACGAATCCTCTCGTGGTGCGAAGCGTTACGGTCTGGGCGCGTCCCGCTTGAACTCGACGCCGGGTGGGAGTTCGCCATCATGGTCAGCGATCATGTCCTTCAGATAGGCTTCCGACTTCGCTTCGGGGCGTGGCATCCATACGGCCTCCGCAGCAGCGTTCCCACCGGGGATGAGGAACTTGCTGTCATGCAGCATGGCACCATACGCACGCTCGTCAACGACCACGTAATGGCCTTCGGTGCCTTTGCTGAGACTGATTTCACCCGCATCCAGTCCGGCGAACACGGCGTGCTCCTCATCGCCGCCGTCATGCGAGCGCCGCCATTCTTCCTTTGCGGCTTTGAGGGCGACGGCGCTTCGTTTGTTCAGTGCGGTGAGGGCGGCGATGGTGGAGTTGAGTTCGTCGGGACGGAGGCTGCTGAAGTCGTATTCGGGAGTGTTGGTCATTGTTGTTCCTTGGTTTGGTGTTCGATGGTGTCTACCGCGAGCTTGTAGAAGCTCACGTCGGTTTTGAGGGTTTGGTTCTCGTGTTGGAGTCGTCTGTTTTCCGCGGCGAGTTTCCGGTTTTCGTTCCAGAGGGCGTGGATGGTGAGCGCGCAGTCGTCTAGGAAGTCGTCAACTTGGTTGGCGTCGTATCCCATGAATGGGAATGAGAGTCGGAATTGTCTGTCGCGTATGTCTTTCGGGGTGACTAGTCGTCTGGCGGTCATTGTTTGATCTCCTTTGCTTGGTCCTTGATTTCGTAGAATCGGAGTAGGAGTTCCTTTTTTGTGAAGAGTTTGTTTTGGCCGGATTGGTATCCGAGGAACCCGTACAGGTCTTCGAATGTTTTCTTTCCTACCTTCGTGAAGGCGATTGCCTCGTCTTTGGTGAGGATGCCGTCTTCGAAGATGATGGGTGCCGTCAATTTGTGTGTGCTCCTTCCTTGGATTGGTGGTTGGTGTAGGCGGGTTGCGGCATGACGCTGGACGGTTGGCTCGCAAAAGGGTGTGCGGGGCGACTGGGAAAATAAGGAAAACCAGTCTGGCCGACCATCGTTCCCGATGCGGGACGGAGAAAACCAAGTGAAAAACTTCGTCCCGATGGGTGGCGTTGACGTCATGCCGCTGGCGTCCAAGCGCGGATTCGGACCGCGAGCCGTTCGAGATCATCGTCGTATACCTTTGAGTAACAGGAGAGGATGTGGTGTCTGGTTCGATTGACGATGGTCTTGTGGTACGGTTCCTGTTCCCACTGCGTGGGCTTGGACGATTGCCGTGGCGGCGTGTGTATGCAAACGCTTGTGACGGTTCGTTTGGATGTGTTTCGCCACGGCATGGAACATCATGGGATGTTCCATCTTTGCCAGCCGATGAACGTGGATATTCGATAAACGTCCAATTTTTCATTGTTTGATTGTTTATCGGAGTGGCTGGCGAAGCTTATGGGTCCCCATCCGGGTTGCAGGCGGATGGGGAAGAATCAGTTGTCGTCGGCGAGCGCTTGGCGATTGTCGGCATACTTGAGGCACTCAGTGGGATGAGCGGGAAGGCTGAATCTTGGATGTCTTCGACCAGCTGCTTCCAGTTAAGGTATCCACTGAACCTGTTGATATCGTAGGACAATTCACGCCAACCGTTGATTTTGCACATGACGGCAGGCGTGTTCGTCACGTATGACCATTCGCCGTCCATGTCATGGAGAATCAGGTATGGTTCGCCGTCGCGTGGGATGAAGAAGCCATGCGACTGTGGTTCCGGTGGCAGTGGCTTCTTGTCAGGCTCGTCGTCGGAGTCGAGGCTGATGCCCATGACTTTGATGCGGTCGAAGAGGACGTGCAAGTAGTCTTGCATGATGTAGAGTTGGGCGACGGTCATGCCGCCAAGGCATTTCGGTTTGAACTCAAGCTCTCCCCTCTTGTATCTGGTGACGACATCATCGAGTCGGCTGATGCGTTCCTTGAGTTCGTGGTATTCTTCGACCATGCGGGTCTTGTAATCGTCTTCCATTACTGTCTCCTATCGTGATTGACCGTGAACGTCGGAAGCCCATTGGATGAACGCAGCCAGTTTCGATTCTGGAATCTCATACAATGTGCTCGTCTTTTTTTCGTCCTTTTCGACGATGGATGCGCCTTTCCGCTCGTTGATGCGGAACACGCAGTGTCCGCCAGTGTCAAGAACGAATTCCTGTGGTGGTGCAGGAGGATTCAACAACGTCATTCCGCCGCCTCCGCGTCAAGTGCCTTGTCCAATGTGATCTCGCCAAGACGCTTGTGCAGCAGTGCCAAACCCTTGCGGGTTATGCGCACGGTGGGAGGGAAGGCGAACTCCATGCCATCATTCTTGACTCCATGCTTTTGAGACATGACCATCACGAGATGACCCGCAGCGCAATGCGCTGCTGTCGGATGCCAAGAGCCACCGGATTTGAAAATCCAGTTATGGTCGGCCATCCACTCGCGTAACTGTTTTTCCTTGATGGGGGTTCCGGCGTTCGACAGGACCTTTGCCGCGTCGCGAACAAGCAGCCTGTCTTCCACGTTCGTGAAATCATCAAGCGCTTGAGCCTTCGGCTCCAGCTCCCTGATATGCTCGGACTGTTCGGCGATGCGTTGCTTCTGCGCTTCCATGGTGCGTTAGCCAATCATCACGGCCTTCGCGAGGATGGTCATGTCATCATCCGCTCCGTGGTTGGGATGTAGCCGCCAGTCCTGCGAATCTGCGGCAGCACCTCGTGAGTCACCCAGCGTTTGAAATCGTGGGCCTCCGGCTTGCGGGATGCGAGGACGAGAACGTAGAGGCCGGATTCGGAGACGATTGCCCTGTTCGGGTTTCCGGGGGTTCCATCATTTAAAGTGATGGAACTTTTCTCGTCGTCATCGAGGCGGCGTGCCAGTGTTTGGCTTACGTTGCTGAGCTCAAGCACGTCGCATACGTCCTTGGCGACGAACCATGGTTCGCCATTCTCGTCAGTCAGTGTGCGCAGTGCCGCGCCCTTGAAGTCGAATCGTTGTATTTCAGTGTTCACTTGGAGTCTCCTAGTATTCGACTGCTTCGATGCGGGTGATGAAGAAGTGGATGCCTGGAGCGCATTCGTTCCACCGGTTGGTGTCGAAGTCTTCGACGCTGACGGTTTCGCCTTTTTTGTAGGTGAAGTCTGGGTCGTATGAGCTGCGTGCCGTGGTATCTGGTGGGAGGCTGTTGCCTTGCTTGTCTTGTAGGTCTTGCAGGTCGAGCACTCGCGCTTTGCTGGCGCGGCATTTGCGACTCGTGCCGTTGGAACGTTGCGCGTCGGACGGAATGAGGAGTTTCACAATGACTGGCGTTGTGCTGTCTACGTGTGCTTTTTTCCAGCCGATGATGTCGCCTTCGTCCGGGAGGATGCTGGTTTGGACGGCGGTGAGTTCCGATAGTTTTGCACCGATCAGTTTTGCACCGAACAGGTTGGCACCGAACAGGTTGGTATAGCGCAGGTCGGCACCGCTCAGGTCGGCATCGCTCAGGTCGGCATCGCTCAGGTCGGCACCGCGCAGGCTGTCGAATCCGTGTTCTTTGAGGATTTTTTCGACGTTTTCGCCTTCGAAAGTGCCGTTTGACGTGGTGATTTTCATTGTGGTTCCTTGGCGTGTGTGGTGTGGTTAGGCGGTTTGTTTGATTTGGGCGATTTCTCCGGGTTGGAAGCCGAATGCTTTGTAGAGTCCTATGAGCATGAGTGGTGTGCATTCGTTGGTTTTTTTGGCTCTGGCTAGGACGCTTTCGCTGACTCCTATTGCTCCGGCGAAGGCTTCGTCTGTTTTGAGTCCGCTCATTTGTTTGGTTCGGTCTAGGAAGCCGTCTCGGAACTGCATTTTGTATTCAGCCATCAGCACTGTTCCTTTCATTGTGAAGCATTTTGTTTTTCAACCTGAAAAGTAATATACCACAGTGAAAAGAGATTTTTCAAGTCGAAACACCTTTTCGGCGTGTTGACATGAAAGAGTTTTTATTTCATAATGAAATACATGGATAAGAAAACATATTTCGCACAGCTAACGCATGATGCGGCGATCAATGAAATCAGCAACAAGACCGGACTCAGCGTCTCAACCCTCTGGCGTCAATACAACAAAGGATGCGAGTTCAGCGCCGAGTCGGTAATCATCATCGCTAGAGCATATGGCGAAAATCCTGTAGAGGCTCTGGTTGAGTTCGGATATATAAGAGCCGACGAGATGGCTAACGGAAAGACCGTCGCAAGGCTGCATGACGCTTCGAATGACGAGCTGCTCCAGGAACTCGCACGACGTCTCAAGGAAAACGCGGACGCCGACTGGGTGAACAGTCCGATCATCTACCGTGAAGAATTCGACATGGCCGCGAACGACGATCCGAACGCGAGACTCGAAGCCGAAACGCCCGAAGACTGACGACAGTCACGAATATGGCGGCGGCATTCAATCATGATGCCGCCGCCTACTAATACGAAGGGAACAATGTCACGAATCACCATCGACGTTTTGGAACAGCAGGCCGAAGCCATGCATGTGAGAATCTTGGAGACGGACATGCCGGGTACCACCTGCGGCCTGTATTGCGACCGATTGAACACGATATGGCTTGCGGATTGGTTGAACGACCGGCAGAGGCTCTGCACCCTATGCCACGAGCTTGTGCACGCGAAGTACCGTGATCTTGGCTGCGGCACGCGGTTCGGCGTGAAATGCGAGCGTAGGGCGCGGCGCGAGACGGCGTTGATGCTGATAAGCCCGACCGAGTTCGCCATGGCCGAACGGATGTGGGACGGCGACACCTGGCATATGGCGGCGGAGCTGGACGTGACCATGCAGGTTCTTACGGACTACCGGCAGATTCTCAAGGATGGCTTGTTTGAGAAACGCCCATGATTCATCAGCCATCAATTGGGGGATAATCCTTGTTGAGACATATTGCAGGAGAGCAAAGGAGAGCATCATGGGTTTTCTTATCGTCATCGCGGCTGTGTTCGTCGGTCTCGCGGTGTTCGTTCTGTTGACGCAGATGGCCGTGAGAAACGGCATCCGCATGTCCGGCTGATCGACTGGAAGACGCAGTACGAGTTGGAGCGTATGGAGGATGCCGGTGGCAGTCAGAAACCGCTGGCTGAATTATATAAGAGCGTTGCCGAGTCTGAGGATGATACAGACAAGGTGGAGCGCAAGGTGAAGGAGCAGGCGTTGAAGTACATCAACTCGCGTAATTCAACCCATGTGACGAACGCGTGGATTTTCCTTGGCCTCGGCATCGTCCTGTGTGTAGTGGTCGTGCTCATCGCGGTGGCGTCGGACAGCATGATGTGACCGCATACAAAAAAAACGGGGACATCCTTTCTATGAGGATGTCCCCGTTTTTTTATGCCTCAGACGGCCACCGGTGCCTTGATCGCGGGCCATGGGTCGTAGCCGGTCAAGTGGAAGTCGTCATACGTGTACGCGTCGATGCTAGACGCTTGTCGATGCTCATATGCGGGTACGGGCGCGGGTCGCGTTCGAGCTGCTCCACGACCTGTTTCAGATGGTTCCTGTAGATGTGGGTGTCCCCGCCCACCCAGATGAACCGTCCTGGCCTGTAGCCGGTCTGCTGGGCGACCATCATGGTCAGGAGCGCATATTCCGCGATGTTGAACGGCACGCCGAGGAACATGTCGCAGGAACGCTGGTACAGCTGGCAGTCGAGCCTGTCGCCGCGCACATGGAACTGGAACAGGCAGTGGCATGGCGGCAGCGCCATCCGGCTTAGGGATTCGACGTTCCAGCTGTTGACGATGATGCGTCGGGAGTGCGGGTCTTCGCGGATGGTCTCGATGGCGTCGGCGATCTGGTCGATGCCGCCTAGGCTGGTCGGCCAATTGCGCCACTGGCATCCGTAGACGGGTCCCAGATCGCCGTTCTCGTCCGCCCATTCGTCCCAGATGTGCACTCCGTGCTCCTGTAGCCAACGCACGTTGGTGTCGCCTTTGAGGAACCATAGAAGCTCGTAGATGACGCCTTTGATGAAGACCTTCTTGCTGGTGATGAGGGGGAAGGCTTTGGATAGGTCGAACTCCATGCGTGTGCCGAACAGGCTGATGGTGCCGACGCCGGTGCGGTCGTTGGACGGGTCGCCGTTTTGGAGCACGTCGAGAAGGAGGTTCTCGTATTGGTATTCGCCGCTCCACTTGTGGAGGTGGTTGGCTTTGGAGAGGAACGCTTCTTGTTCTTCGGCGGATTCGAATTGCATTGGGGGCGGATTGTCCTTCGTGGTTGCGTTTGGGGAGATGGGCGGCAGGGAGATGCCGACCGGTCGCGGAGTGCCTGCTGGCGGTTTGTCAAGCCGTTTGGCTGGCTTCTGACGCGATTTTAGCACGCGGACTTCTTTTTGATGTGTTAATTACGAGCGAAGCGAGTAATTAAAACACTTTTTCTTTCTCGCAGGTTAAGTAACTCTTGGGTTAATTCATGTTCTTATAGGTTTACTTAATTCTAATATCATAAGAGTAGGTTTACTTACTAGTGTTACCGTGTTTTTGCCGTTTTTTGGCCTGTTTTATGTGCTGAAAACGGCGTCGTTCCAACGTTTTCTCGACATTACGGGGGTTGCGGTCATTTGCGGTCACGCTGCGGTCACGCGTGACCGCAACACGCAAATTTGAAATCGTTGGAAAATGGCGGTTTTTATGTTACGAACATGTAACGAGAGTGTTAACTCGTGTAAAGAGGGTATATTTTGCGTGTTTTTGGCACCGTTCCAACGGTATTTATGCAGACTTTGTGGAGTCTCACATAGTGAGACAACTATACCCCCTTACTAGGTTTTGTATAGCACGAATCATGAGGGTGTTCCCATGGTCTGGTTCCCGGTCGAACGTCCATGATCTACAGCCGTTCCTGTCCGTGGCGTCTTTTCCGTTCTCTCCCCCGCTTCCGGGAGAGAATCGGCCTACCCTGATGGTCGCTGGCGCGTCCATGCGTGCAGCACGGTCGGCATCGAACGGTCGGAGGATGGCACGCTTCTGACATGCGTGAAACGCCGGTGCGCAGTCCCGCGTTCTCTCCTGTTCCCTCCGCGTTCTCCCCGCCCCTGTGATACGCCAGCGGCCCTACGGCGGACGACGCGACCATCCAACGGAGCGTCCACTGAACGCTTCATCGCCGTGACACGGCTCTTTTTTGGTTTTTCCGTGATGACACGGCGAGTTTGTCTGAGAATCGGAGAGAACATCCGCTTCTTACTCCCCTGACGGCTCTTCCGATTCCGACTGGAAACCTTACTCCCATAAGGTTTCCACCTAAGCTCCTGCGACTGGGCTTGAACCAGTGACCGTCCGATTAACAGTCGGATGCTCTGCCAACTGAGCTACGCAGGAATATTCTCCTGTTCTAAGCTTCTCCCCGACGAAAATCAGGAAAACCTAAAAACGCGCTCCTGCGACTGGGCTTGAACCAGTGACCGTCCGATTAACAGTCGGATGCTCTGCCAACTGAGCTACGCAGGAATGTGCTTCCTGTACGGAATTGCTTCCGTGCACAAGTCACATATATTACACAAATCCTTTGTCTTCGCAAATCGAGTGTCGCACAGCGTGTCGCGACATCACCATTCGAGTTCCGCGATGTCCATCGGATGCTCGTTGACGTCGACGGCGGTGACCTTGCCATCATGCATGCGGATCACACGGTCCGCGATCGGCGCGATCGCGGAATTATGGGTCACGATCACCACGGTGGCGCCTTTCTTACGGCTCATGTCCTGCAGAATCTGCAGGACCTGCTTGCCGGTGTTGTAGTCCAACGCGCCGGTCGGCTCGTCGCACAGCAGGATCTTCGGATTCTTCGCCACAGCTCGGGCGATGGCCACACGCTGCTGTTCACCGCCGGAAAGCTGCGCGGGAAAATTGTCGACACGATCGCCGAGACCGACGTCTTCCAACACTTTGACGGCATCCTGAGCATCGGAAACGATCTGCGAGGCGAGCTCGACGTTTTCCTTCGCGGTCAAATTCGCCACAAGATTGTAGAACTGGAACACGAAACCGATGTCCGTCCTGCGATAAGCCGTCAGCTGTTTCGGGGAATAGTTGGAAATGTCGCGTCCGTCGATGACCACGCTGCCTTCTGAATTCGTGTCCATGCCACCCAAAATGTTGAGCACCGTCGACTTGCCCGCGCCCGACGCGCCCAGAATGATGGCCAGTTCGCCTTTTTCGATGCCGAAGCTCACATCATCGTTCGCGGTGATGGTGGTGGAACCCATTTGGTAACGCTTGTAACTATGCTGCATTTCGATATATGCCATTTTGGTCTCCATTCCACGCCGAAAAATCCTTGACTCCCAATATTACGACTACAGTAGGGATTGTTGCTCATAGACGACGAGGAAGGGAACGTTATGGACATCGCCGACGACGCCGACCGTTTGCAAACACTGCTGTACAGCGCTTACGATTCCGATACCGTGCGCGAGATGGAACGTCCGCTGCTTGACGACGGCGTGCCGCTGATGCGCATGGCCGCCTCGGCTGCGGCCCATGTGACCATGACACTGCTCGATGATGAGGACCTCGCCGTCGAGGACGCGCGGGTAGCCCTCCTTGTAGGGGCGGGAGATAATGGCGGCGACGGTCTATACGCCGGCGCGGAACTGGCGAACGAAGGCGCGCATGTCACCGCGATCGCCGTGGGACGTTCCCTGCACGAGGAGGCGTTCGGCGCGTTCGTGCATGCCGGAGGCCGTGTTCTCGTACTTGATCCCGCCGCCGAAATCCCAGGATGCACCACGGGTTTTTCCGCGGGAGAGGCCGGAGAACGACTGCAGGCCGCCGTTGAATACGTTCAGGGCTCCCATGTGATCATCGACGCGATGACCGGAATCGGCGTAAGCGGCGCATTGCGTGGCATCGCAGGCGCATCGCTTCCTCCTTGGGATTCGATGGCGAACTTCCCGACAGGCCCGCCCTGCCGAACAACGAGCCTTCCTCCGCCCTGCCGCTCGTCGTGGCGATCGACACGCCGTCCGGCGTTGGCGTAAATGACGGTTCGCTTCCAGGACCGTACATTCCTGCTGATGTTACGGTAACATTCGGCGCGATGAAGCCGTGCGCGATGGTGCCACCCGCCTCATACGCATGCGGCCGCCTCACTTTGGTCGATTTCGGTTTCGACATTGATGATTGCGTCCCCGCGGCCGAAATGACGGACGGCGATTTCGTAACGGATTCGATTCGCCTTCCGCAACTTTCGGACGGCAAGTATTCGCGTGGAGTGGTCGGATTGGTGACCGGCTCCGCCCGTTACCCCGGTGCAGCCGTATTGTCGGCCACGGCGGCGGCGCGCGCCAACACTGGCATGGTGCGCTATCTCGGCCCGCAACGAGCGCAGGACATGGTGCTTTCCTCGTTGCCCGAGGCGGTGATCGGCAAGGGCCGCGTCCAATCATGGGTGGTTGGTTCCGGCGTTCCCACGGGTGACGACGAAGCCGCCGACACCGACATTCAACGCGAAACCATAACCGCGTTGTTGAAGCATTACGCACTGCAGGAAAAAACCGGCTCCAATGACGACGCCAGGAATGAAAGCGCCCTGGGCATGCCGCCGATCGTGGTAGACGCCGGAGCTTTGGACCTGCTGCCAGGCAAAGTGCCGGCTCAAGTGGTTGTCACCCCGCACGTCGGGGAGCTGGCCCGCATGTTGACTCGGCTAGACGGAAACGAAGCCAGCGTCGACAAAGTGCGCTCGCAGCCGCTCGCCTGCGCCCGCAGGGTCCATGAGCTGACCGGCGCGACCGTATTGTTGAAGGGCGCGGTGACCATGGTGGTCGGCACGGACGGCGAAGGCAACGAGCGGGTGATTCTTTCCGGACGCGCGCCGGCGTGGATGTCCACCGCAGGATCGGGCGATGTGCTTGCCGGCATGTTGGGCGCCCTGCTCGCGCAACAGGACGACATGCTTGCCGAGGATCCGGCATTAGTTCCCGAAGTCGTGGCGGCCGGAGCCTACATACATGGTCTTGCGGGCTCGATCGCATCGCGATCCGAACAGCGTGGATGGCATCGTCCGCAGATCTATGGGCATTCCAAAAAGCAGCATTTCGGGGAAATCGGCCATCCGATCATCGCGAGCGATATTATCGGCGGCATTCAGCCGGCATTTTTGCAATTACTTTAATTGCAAAACAAATTTACCGAACACCAGCCCCAACATCGGTGACTTTGCGCTACACTAGCGTTGCCAATCCGTATTTTGCAGGAGGATTTTCATGACCTCCCCCAGTGCCAACGTCACCGATGTGGTCTTTGATTTTTGCGGCGTGCTTATCGACTGGCAGACGCGCGCATGCTTGAAGGCAGGTACCCCCAAGTGGTTGTAGACCGTATTTGCGCGGATAATGATCCGTGCGGCTTCTACGATTATGAGGATCGCATGGACCATGGCGAGGATTTCGAAGCATTTATCCCGACGTGGTACGTGAACAGGGCGAAGAGATCGCGAGATTTTCCGCGATTACATCGAACGTTACGGCGATGCGCTCCCCCGCATGATTCCGGATATGGAACAGCTGCTTCGTGATTTGAAGGCTGCAGGCTACGGCGTGTGGGGGTTGACGAATTGGTCGCATGAGACGTTCCATTTCGCATTCGAACGTTTCCCGCAGCTCGGCGACCTGCTGCAGGGCACGGTGGTGTCCGGCGTAGAGAAGATGCACAAGCCGAATGCCGACATCTACGAACTGGCGCTGAGCCGTTTCAATCTCAGGCCGGAATCCAGCGTGTTCTTCGACGACACCGCGAAGAACGTCACTGGCGCACAGGCCGTGGGCATGCACGCGTTCCGCTTCACTAACGCCGGTCAGGCTCGCCGCGATCTGAAATCTTTGGGCATGGATTTCTGACTTTTTCAAAACGAACACTTGAATTAACAAAGGGTGCGGATCGCACGCATGTGAACCGCACCCCGATTGTTGGACTGAAGAAATTCAGATTCGATTCCTTCACTGTTTGCAATTGGTTCTCCTGAGTCCGTTCATTAAACTTTCCCAGATTGCCAACGGCGTTTGTCAACGTTGATTTGTGTTCTGTGTCAAGGCGACGGTATCTAGCGTCGCTATGACGTTACTTCAGTTTTGCCGCGAACCGCGACTGCGGCGGAACAACAGGTAGCTGTATACATAAGGAACGAGCGCTGCACCAACCGCTATCGTCACAATAATTGCGACCATGAGCATGTCGCCCACAGGCACAACAGAGCTGACAACACCCGCCACAATCAACAGCACTCCCAACACCATGAAAGAGATGCCACCCACACGCTGCGTACGCTTCCAATTGTTCTCGTCGACCAGAGCCCAAGGCGTTCTGATGCCGAAAGTGTAATTCTGGCGCATGCGCGGAAGGTAATTGCCTAAGCCGACGAACAGCGCGCCCAATACCACGCTAACAATAAGCCCAACGGGACCGCCGGTAGCTGGGATACACCGAATGCGGTGGCTTCAGTGAACCATGTGACACCGCACATGATGAGTGTGAACGCGATGACGAATCCACGATACAGTCCGCTGGCCTTCATGTAGTTTTCTCCCTTGGGGTCCATCTTCGGGATGACGAGGAAAAGTCCCAAGCACAGCAACGGCAATACATCAAGAATCAACGTTACGGCACGCGGGCCATAACCATTGACCGAACCATCGGCACCCCAATGAATCGGCACGTTTTCGGGAAGCGACTATAGCAGGCAAGATGTGCGATGATGTTGACTACACACAGTGCAACAAGCGCAATGCACAGATTGCGTCCGATCGGAGCGATCTTCTCCCCCGAATCAGTCTTGTTCTTGTCTTCGGCATTGTTGATGTTGTTTTTTAAATCGTTCAAGTTGTTCCCGCGCATAAGACCCTCCTTTATTTATTGTCTGTTTGATCATTCGCTTGATTGACGTTTCCATCGCCGTCCATGAATCCCATGAACCATCCGATCAGATCCTGCATCACCGTGGTGTTGAGACTGTAGATGATGTTCTGCCCGTGCCGTTCGTCGGTTACCAGTCCCGCGGTTTTCAACGTGGTCAGATGGTGGCTGATCGACGGTTTGCTCATGTTGAATTGTTCCGCAAGTTCACCAGCCGTCATGTCACGTTCGCGCAGCAATTCCAAAATGCGCCGTCGCGTGGGATCGGAGAGCGCTTTGAATCCCTCCCCTGCCATACATTCCTCCTTCGCTTCGCAATGTTCACACATTTTCTTATTTAGATAATTATCTAAACATCTACCGCGGACATGCGTGCGTTACGTTTCGCACGTTATGGTGGGAAGCATGATTGATTGGAGCAACCAGGACTGAGTTTTCAAAGAAGGCGCACCTTGCCCGTGTGGTGGAGCAATGGTGCGCCCGGTATTTCGCTTGACAGTCGCAAATTATGGGATCGTGGATCTGTCATAACGACTAGTCCACGATGATTCGACCTGTTTGAACGGTTGGTCGATAGTGATTTGTTTTACTGCTTCTGGTCATAGGGTGGGTTGATCATGCGGTCACGCCAATAGTAGACGTCATCATGTTCGCCGATTTCGCGATACACCTTGCATGGCTGTCCGAATGCGACCATATTGGCGGGAATATCTTTGGTAACCAGCGAGCATGCGCCAATCACCGAATTGTCGCCAATGGTGACGCCGGGAAGCACGGTAACGTTGGCGCCCAACCACACATTACGGCCGATGGTGACCGGCAGAGAATACTGTGTGACCTTCTCGCGCAGGTCAGGACGAATCGGATGGCCGGTGGTAATGATAGTGCAGTTCGGGCCGATCATGGTATGTTCGCCGATATGCACTTCACCATCATCAACTAACGTAAGGTTGAAATTGGCGTAAGCGTGCGCACTGAAATACGTGTTGCATCCCCAATTGGCATGTAACGGCGGTTCGATATAAGCGTCCTCGCCGAATTCGCCAAGCAGTTGGCGTGCGATTTCGTTGCGTTGCGTCATTTGACTGGGGCGGGTTGCATTGAAGTCGTATAGCAGTTCCATCTGTTCCTTCTGTGCTTTGATCATCTCTTCGTCATCGCAGGTGTAGATCAGTCCGGAATTCATGGTGTCAAGCACTCGTTGCGGCACAGTCATGGCAGCCTCCTTGCAGTCGTTCATGTCCGTTGCGATTATATACGAACACAACGCCACTCATGTCGTGATTCCGCATGCCTTTCGCGATTCTTTGCACAATCATCGGCCGCGCGTCTGCCAATATCGGAACGCCATGCAGTGTCATTTACCCCCATTTATTCCAGCATTGAAAACTCTGCGGATGGACGGAAGTACGTTGTCAACCAGGCGGATGGAATACGTCGTGTTTGTGGGTGGTGGGATAGCATATTGTTGGTTTTGTCGTTGTGATTGTTAATTGCAAGTCAATAGTCGAAGGAGAATCATGACATATTCCAAGAATGCGCCGTTCCGCGCCGATGTGGTCGGTTCTTATCTGCGTCCGGACGAACTCAAGCAGGCTCGTGCAGATTATGCTGCAGGTATTATTGATGCCGCTGAATTGAAAGCTGTCGAAGACAGGCTGATCACTGATCTGGTTGCCAAGCAGAAGGCCGCCGGCCTGCATGTCATCACCGATGGTGAATTCCGTCGCGGCTGGTGGCATTTCGATTTCATGTGGGGCTTCAACGGCGTGGACCATGTCGCAGCCGCCCATCGCGTTGCCTTCCATGACGAGGTCACTCCCGCCGACACTGCCACGGTGACCGGCAAGCTCGACGGACACGATCATCCGTTCGTGGAGCATTTCAAGTTCGTCAGGCAGTTTGAAGATGACAATACCGTTGCTCGCCAGACCATGCCTTCCCCAGCGCAGACCCGTTTCGTGCTTACCGGCAACAAGAACGCCTACCCGTACGACGAGTTCTACAAAGATGACGACGAGCTGACCGCGGATATCGTGGCCGCATACCGTCAGGTCATTGCCGACCTGTATGCCGCCGGCTGCCGTAACGTGCAGTTCGATGACTGCACTTGGACTCGCCTGTGCGACAAGAGCGTGCGTGAGCGTCTCGGCTGGAGCGATGAGGATGCGGCCCGCCTGCAGCAGGAGAATCTTGACGTGATCAACGCAGTGATCGCAGACCAGCCTGATGATTTGGTGATCAACACCCATATCTGCCGTGGTAATTTCCATTCCACGTGGCTGTCGTCCGGCGGTTATGCTCCGGTCGCAGCCAAGCTGTTCGGCGAAGAGAACGTGGACGCCTACTATCTGGAGTTCGACGACGACCGTTCCGGTGACTTCGCGCCACTGGCTGAGGTTTCCGGCGATAAACAGGTTGTGCTTGGCCTCGTCACCTCCAAGAGACCGGAACTTGAAGATCCGGAAGTGATTAAGGCTCGCATCTCCGAAGCGGCCCAGTATGTGCCGCTCGACCGCTTGTGCCTGTCCACCCAGTGCGGTTTTGCCTCCACTGAGGAAGGCAACAAGCTCACTGAGGAGCAGCAGTGGGCCAAGATCGCACTCGTAAGGTCCATCGCCGAAGAAGTCTGGGGCGAATAATCCAAGCCAATGCCCGGTACGACCAGCTTATGACATGGTCGTACCGGGCATTGTGTTATTCGATGATGTGAACGCGGAGCATTGGGCGAAACGTATAATACGGGACAGCAATCGTGAAATCATAACATCGCAGACAGGGAAAGCTATGAGAAAAGTGGCTTTTATTTGCATGCATAATTCATGCCGCAGCCAGATTGCCGAAGCGTTGGGAAAGCATCTACGCGGAACCGATTGTGATTTTTATTCCGCAGGTGTGGAAACCAAGCCGCAGATCAATCAGGATGCCGTACGACTCATGAAAGAGCTTTACGGCATCGACATGGAGAAAACGCAATACTCCAAGCTGATTTCGGATATTCCAAAACCTGACACCGCGATCTCCATGGGCTGCGACGTGGGATGTCCCTATATCGGCAAGGCTTTCGACGATAATTGGAATCTGCCAGATCCAACCGGGCACAACGATGAAGCTTTCATTGACGTCATCCGTCGCATCGAGGAAAACATCATGAAGCTCTAAAGGGTCTTGACCAGCATCCGTTCGAAGCCCACCAAGACCCTTCCAAAGCATTCTAGGTTAGCTTCTAGCACAATCAGCAGGCAGCTAAATTTTGCCAGCGTGATTTGGTAAGAACATTCACGTGCCCGACACGCACCTCGTGCATAAGAGGCACCGGTACCTCATCACACGTGTGATGATAGACAAAACCAACCTTCTCCTGCACCCGCTTCGACTTCAGATTGCCGTCATAATAGCCGCACCAAATCGCACTCATACCAAGATCAACAAAACCATGACGGATAACCTCCTTGGCTCCTCCGGCATATAACCCCTCCCCAGAAAGGCTTGCCCAGCCAGTAACCCAACTCACACTCATCATCACGATCCGTCATATCCGTATGACCATTAAGCTTTAACTCAATCGAACCAATGGGGTTATTGCTGCCGCGCTCGCAAATCGCGTAGCATTCCTTGCCATTGAGCACATGACGAATCGTATTGAGACTTTCTTCTTTCGATCGGTGTGCGGGCCAGCCCGCGATAGGCCCGATATCCGGATCTTTCGCATAGGAGTACAAGCTTTCCGCATCTGTTTCCGCCCAAGCCCTCAATGTCAGCCGTTCCGTTTCCAACATGTAGTCGACCTCTTTCACACGCAATGCATTGAACTGAAGTATAGATTAGCCTGCAAGGAGAGTTTGCTGTGAGTTGCGCGGCGGAGGCGTGACGCGGATGGAGGCGATACATGCGAAAGTGACGGCTGGCCTAACTCTCCTGTGGGCTTCGATGAAAGTTACGTCCAGTGCAGGGCGTAGATTCATAGCCAACACGTAAAGCAGGGGGGCTCCCCAACGGAGCTGAGATAGGCGAATGCCTGACCCTTTGAACCTGTTGGTTAGCACCAACGTAGGGAGCGAAGAATGAGTGTCGTAGCGCACACGCATTGCCAGCGTCAATTGGCATCCGTAAAAGTCTGCGCAGCAGATGCGTCGACCAAACAGTCTGCATCGCGCAATCATCAATCGTAATTCCATTTTCTATCCCGTATAACCGAGCATACGGGCGCGTCAGCATACCCATTGCCTGCGAAATCAAGTTTTCCCAACCCAAAACAGCATAATCAAGGGGGAATCATGAGCAATTATCCATATGCGTCGATGCGAGACAGCTTCGACCTGAGCGCCTATTTTGTGGTAGGACCACAGGATTGCAAAGGCCGACCGATCACCGACGTCATCGATGACGCATTGCGCGGGGGCGCAAGCTTCATCCAACTGCGCGTCAAAGACGCTGACGCGAAGGATCTCACCGACATGGCGCGTGATATCGCGCAAATCATCGAAGACAACAATAAGTCGGATTCCGTGGCATTCGTGATCGACGACCGTGTGGACGTGGTCTGGCAGGCCCGCAGCAAAGGCATCAAGGTTGACGGCGTGCACATCGGACAGACCGATATGGAACCGCGCGAAGCCCGTGCACTGCTTGGCGAAGATGCCATCGTGGGCTTGTCCGCCGAAACGGAAAGCCTGGTCAAACTCATCAACGAATTGCCCGACGGCTGCATCGACTATATCGGTGCGGCACCACTGCATGTTTCCGTCACCAAGCCGGAAGCGTCCGTAGGCGGCAATGACGGTTCCGGTCGCACGCTTGACGAAGAGCAGATCAACACCATTTGTTCAGCCAGTGGTTTTCCGGTAGTGGTAGGCGGTGGCGTGACCGCAGATGATATGGAGATGCTGGCGCATTCAAAGGCGGCAGGCTGGTTCGTGGTGTCCGCGATTGCAGGAGCCGATGATCCGGAAGCTGCAACCCGCAATATGGTAGCGCGCTGGAAAGCCGTACGTGGCGACACGAAGCACGGGTACGCGCCGCGCGTGAAAGCCCAGAAAACAGCGGAAATCAACACTGACAACACAGCCGACGGCGCATCCGGCGAAAAGAAGTTCACCAATGCGAAGGAAGCCAAGGCCGCCTCCAAGCTTGCCAAGCAACAGCGCGTCGACATTGCCGCACGCGATTCCAAGCAGCGAGACAAAGCACATATTCGCAAAACCACGCCGGTGCATTTCGAAAACGAATTCGGTTCCTACGATCTGCAAGTGCCGTACACTGAAATCAAACTGTCTGACACTCCTGGCGTCGGACCGAACGCACCATTCAAGGATTACAACACCGAAGGTCCGAAATGCGATCCGAAGGAGGGTCTCGCTCCCCTACGTTTGGACTGGATTCTTGACCGTGGAGACGTCGAAGAATATGAAGGACGTCGCCGCAATTTGGAAGATGACGCAAACGCGCCATCAAACGTGGCAAGCTTCCAAGGAATGGCGTGGTCGCCAGCATAAGCCGATGAAGGCCAAGGATCATCCGGTGACGCAAATGTGGTACGCGCGCCACAACATCATCACGCCGGAAATGCGCTATGTGGCGGAGCGCGAGCATTGCAGCGTGGAATTGGTACGCAGCGAACTGGCCGCAGGGCGTGCGGTCATGCCTTGCAATATCAACCATCCCGAAGCTGAACCCATGATCATCGGCTCGAAGTTCCTCACCAAGCTCAACGCCAATATGGGCAATTCGGCGGTCACTTCGTCTATTGACGAGGAGGTGGAGAAGCTCACGTGGGCCACCAAGTGGGGTGCCGACACTGTGATGGATCTGTCTACCGGCAACGACATTCACACCACTCGTGAATGGATTCTGCGCAACTCCCCCGTGCCGATCGCACCGTGCCAATGTATCAGGCGCTCGAAAAGGTGGAGGATGATGCGTCCAAGCTCAGCTGGGAACTGTTCCGCGACACAGTGATCGAACAGTGCGAGCAAGGCGTGGATTACATGACGATTCACGCCGGTGTGCTGCTGCGTTTCGTGCCGTTGACGGCGAATCGTATGACGGGCATCGTTTCGCGTGGCGGTTCGATCATGGCCGAATGGTGTTTGCAGCATCATCAGGAAAGCTTCCTGTATACGCATTTCGATGAGTTGTGTGAGATCTTCGCCAAGTACGATGTCGCATTCTCACTGGGTGATGGACTTCGTCCGGGATCGCTTGCCGATGCGAACGATGCGGCACAGTTCGCCGAACTGATGACTTTGGGCGAGCTTACGCAGCGCGCATGGGAACACGACGTGCAGGTGATGATCGAAGGACCCGGCCATATTCCGTTCGACACCGTGCGCATGAACATCGAGATGGAAAAGGCGATCTGCAAGGACGCGCCGTTCTATACGCTTGGACCGCTCACCACCGACACCGCTCCCGGCTACGACCACATCACGTCGGCGATCGGCGGTGTGGAAATCGCCCGCTATGGCACTGCCATGCTGTGTTATGTGACGCCGAAGGAACATCTTGGCTGCCAAATAAGGACGATGTGAAGCAAGGTGTGATCGCATACAAGATCGCCTGCCATGCGGCTGATATCGCCAAGCATCATCCGCATGCCATCGACCGCGACAATGCCATGAGCAAGGCACGTTTCGAATTCCGTTGGCTTGACCAGTTCAACCTGAGCTACGATCCGGACACCGCCATCGCGTTCCATGATGATACTTTGCCGGCCGAGCCTGCGAAGATGGCGCATTTCTGTTCGATGTGCGGTCCGAAGTTCTGCTCCATGGCCATCAGCCAAAACATCCGCAAAAAATTCGGTAATGCCGAAGCACAGGAGAAGCTCGTCGCCGACGCGCAAACCATCGCTGCCGGCATGCAAGAGATGAGCGAGCGCTTCCGCGAGCAGGGCGGCCATCTGTACCAGTAGACCGAACTGTAGTAGGTTGTGACGAACGGGATTGTCTGGTGTGTAGAAAGCCGGGCAATCCCTTTTTGTCGCTTATGCCGATATGGAGCACTCCGATAGGGACAACTCTTTTGCTTGTAGGCCTGACCCGTCAAGCCGGTCCGCTCCCATTGGGCGAACACCTGACCGGTTTTGTCGAGCACGGTTTGTGGGGTTTCCAACTGTGTGCGATCCTCGTCAAGCTGCAATTGGTTTTTTCACGTCCTTGATCTGCGCGATCGGCAGTCCACTATCCAGACAAGAGGGTATAAGCACTCCCCCACGGTCAGTACATGGCTCTAACCTGAATTTATGACTCTTCTTCAGCTGAAATATATTGTGAAAATCGTGGAATGCGGTTCCATGAACGAAGCCTCGCACGAGCTGTACGTGTCACAGCCCGCGTTGAGCTCGTCTGTGAAGGAACTCGAGAACGAGCTTGGCATCGAGATCTTCACCCGCTCGTCGCAAGGCATCGCCTTGACCGTGGACGGAGCGGAATTCCTCACCTACGCGCGCCAGGTGCTCGATCAGGCGTCGCTGCTCGAAGAACGTTACAAGAACGCGAAGCCACGCAAGCAGCTGTGCTCCGTGTCCACACAGCATTACATGTTCGCCGTCGAAGCGTTCGTGGAAATGATCAACTCCATCAAATCCGACGAATACGAGTTCACCATTCGTGAGACGCGCACCAAAGACATCATCAACCAAGTGGCGAACATGCTTTCCGAAATCGGCATCATCTACCTGTCCGATTTCAACAAAGACGTGATTGGCAAGATGTTGCGCGAAAAGCATTTGGAATTCCATCCACTGTTCCGTGCTCCGTTGCATGTGTTCATTTCACGCAACAATCCACTGGCCGGCAAGAAGAAAGTCACGATGGACGACTTGAAGCCGTTCCCGTTCATCCAGTACGAGCAGGGCGAGGAGGGCAGCTTCTTCTTCGCCGAAGAGGCGGTCTGGCCGGAATACTCCCCCAAGCAGATCAACGTGACCGACCGTGCGACGATTCTGAACTTCATCATCGGTCTGAACGGCTACACCGTGTGCACCGGCATCGACAACGGCGATCTCAACAATGAGAAAATCGTGACCGTGCCGCTTGACACCGATGAGACCATGCTGGTCGGCTGGATCACGAACGAGCGTGCGAAGCTGTCGAAGGCCGCGGAAAACTATTTGGAGAAGCTCAAGTCGGTGGTGGCCGACCATGGATACAACCTGATCGACTGAATGCACTCATCAACTGGATGCACTCTGATATGAGATTGAAAAGTGCCTCGCACCGATGCTTTCGATTGGTGTGAGGCACTTTTCATATGTTCAACTGTAGGACCCGCCTATAGAATTCAGGCACCATACTGCTCCAGATAAGCGTCGGCAGCGGCCTTGATCTCGTCGGTCACATACGCGGTGCCGTCAGCGGTTTCGATATGCTGGCCGGCCTCGAAGATCTCGCGCACGTTGGCAATGGCGAATACCGGGAAGCCGAACTCTGCTTCGACGGCCTTCACCGCGGACGTGTCGGAATCCTTGGTCTTTTCCATACGATCCACGGAAAGCACCAAGCCGACGACCTCCACATCCGCTTCGGCCTTGAGCTTGGGAATGACCTCGCGTACTGCGGTGCCTGCGGTCATCACATCGTCGACGAGCAGTACCTTCATGCCGTCGGTCAGCTGGGTGCCGACCATCATGCCGCCGTCGCCATGATCCTTCTTCTCCTTGCGGTCGAAGGTGTAGCCGACTTCCATACCGTGGCCGGAAGTCAGAGCGATCGCGGTGGAGACGCCCAGCGGAATGCCCTTGTAGGCAGGACCGAAAATGGTGTCGATGTCGTTCGGCAGATTGCCTGCTTCGATTTCCGCCGCGATCTTCTCCGCATAGAATGCGCCGAGCGTGGCGATCTTACGTCCGTCGTTGAATGCGCCCGCATTGATGAAATACGGCGACTTACGACCGGACTTCAGCGTGAACTCGCCGAATTTCAGCGCCTGCGCTTCCAGCAGGAACTTGGTAAAACGGTGGTCGAGGGATTCAGTCATGTCATGCTCCTTTGATGAATGATCGAGGTCAACGCCAAGTTTCGCCCTTGGCGAGCTTGTCTGCGAGTTCGGGACGTGCGTCGAGCAGCTCGTCGAGTTCGCGGGCCACACGCAATGGCGCGGTCGGTTCGAACAGTGCGGCCGCACCGACTTCCACGGCGTTCGCTCCGGCATACAGGTATTCAAGCGCCTTCTCACCGGAATCGATGCCGCCGATGCCGATGATCGGAGTGTTCGGTAATGCGGAGCGGGTCTTCCACACGGCCACGAGTCCCATCGGCAGCACGGCCGGTCCGGAAACGCCGCCGGTCACATGGTCGATGATCGGTTCTCCAGTGCGAATGTTGATGCGCATGCCGAGCAGTGTGTTGATCATGCTCAGCGCGTCGGCGCCGCTTTCCACGGCCGCGCGGGCAGGCACGGTGATGTCGGTGACGTTCGGCGTGAGCTTGACAATCATCTTCTTGTCGGTGAGCTTGCGCAGGCGGGTGATCAGACGGCTCAACGCCACCGGATCAGTGCCGACGCTCATACCTCCGGCGGACACGTTCGGGCAGCTCACGTTGATTTCCAGCATGTCTGCCGGAGAATCGTTCAGCTTGGACACGACTTCGACATAGTCGTCGTCGCAGTGACCGGCCACATTGGCGATGACCGTGGCGTTGATGGCCTTGAGCTTGGGCAGGTCGTCTTCCAAATAATGGTCCACACCCGGGTTCTGCAGGCCGACCGCGTTGATGTTGCTGGATGGGCCTTCAGCGGTACGAATGCCGGGATTGCCTTCCCATGGCACCGGGGAGACGCCCTTGGTGGTGACCGCGCCCAGTTGGCTCACGTCGTAGAACCAGCGGACCGCCGCATACTGGAAGGTGCCGGAAGCCGTGGCGACCGGATTCTTCCACGGCACGCCCGCCACCTGCGTGGGATGCTTCCACTCGTACGAACCGTACAGGTTCTCATGCTGGGTATCGTCGATCATCTCATTCACCCCATCCCAAACGTTCGCGAGTAAAGACCGGACCATCGGAGCAGACCTTCAAACGTCCGTCCAACGTGTCGACCGTACACAGCACGCAAGTGCCATAGCCACAGCCCATGCGCTGTTCCAAGCTCAGCTGGCACGCCATGTCACGCTTCACGGCCCATGCGGCGACGGCTTCATCATCGGCAGAGGACCGCAGGTCAGAATCACCGGCTTGAGTCCCGAATCCATCAACTCGCCTTCGATGCGGTCAAGCAAGGTGATCACGTTGCCTTCGCTCTCGTCGATGCTGTACACCTTGTCGGCATACTTGCCCGCATATTCGTCGCCGAAACGCACGTTGCGGTAGCCGAACACCGCGGTGCTGACCGCGCCTTCGACGCCGGCGATATGCTGTGCCGCATGCACGAGCGGAGGCACGCCAAGACCTCCTGCCACGAGCACATAATTGGCGGGCTCCTTGGTCTTGAACGAATTGCCGAGCGGGCCCATCACACGAATGGTGTCCCCAGCTTTCAATCCGGCAAATTCTGCGGTGCCCTTGCCTACCACGGCGAACATGAGGCTGACTTCGTCGCCGTTGGTTTCGCAAACGCCGAACGGACGCGGCATCAGCTTGCTTGGATCGTTGGAATATACGTCAACGAATTGTGCCGGCTTTGCATGGCTGGCGATGTATTCGTCACGGAACGTCAAACGGTACACGCCGTCAGTCAGTTCCTGATTGTCAACGACCTCGACTTCATGCCGGCTCGGGAAAAAGCCTGCCGCAGTCGCTTCGGCAACGGTCGGAACGAACGTTGTTGCGGTGGTCATGAACTCCCTCTCTGTTACGTTCGATGGTTTGGTGGTTGTTTTTCTTTCAGATTGAACAGTTGGCCAGTCGGCAGGTTACGGCAAGACCGCACGCAGATTGTCACGCATATCTTTGGCTGCCTCACGGCTGATTCCGCAACCAGATCCAGAGCATCGTCGGCGCTCATGGATTCAGAATACTTGCCGGACTTTTCCATGCACCGATAACGCCACGTGACGAGTTGACAAGCGCACCCATGCCGTCACGGTCGAACATGCCGGCCACGCCTTGCGCGGTGCCGCCTTGAGCGCCGTATCCCGGTACAAGGAAGAACGTGTGCGGCATGCGTGCGCGCAATGCCTTGCCTTCCTCTGGGTGCGTGGCTCCGACCACTGCGCCTACACGTGAATAGCCGTTCTTGCCGATGGTTTCGGCGCCCCAGCCTTCCACCAGATCGGCGACATGCTCGTATACGCGTTCACCGGAGGCGAGTTCGAGTTCCTGCAGTTCACTGCTAGACGGATTGGAGGTGCGTACAAGCACGAAAATGTCTTTGTCGTTGGCGGTGGCGGCGTCGACGAACGGTGTGATGCCATCGGTGCCGAGGTATGGGTTCACGGTCACCGCATCCTCATGCCATGGATCATAGGCGGTGTCGTCCAATCCTATACCGCTGAGGTGATGAGCATATGCAGCCGCGGTAGAGCCGATGTCTCCGCGCTTGACGTCGCCGAGCACGTACAGGCCCTGCTGCTTGGCGTATTCGCAGGTCATGGTGTAGGCGTCGATGCCTGCCGGACCGAGCGTCTCATACATGGCGATCTGCGGTTTGACCGCAGGCACGATGTCTGCGACGCGTCGATGATGGCGCGGTTGAATTCGAAGAAGGCCACGGAAAGCTGCATGGACGGCGCTTCCGCCGGATCTTCAACCTGTTCGCTGATCTCCTCGGCAAAGCCGGCCACGATTTGCGCTGGCACGAGCGCTTCGGTCGGGTCAAGTCCCACAACGCTCGGATTCTGCTTGGCTTCGATTGCTTCGATCAGGCGATCCATCAATCCTCCTTGTTGATACGGCTGAAGACTAGTTTCGAGCCGATGATGGTGGCGAGCGGACGGCCGGTGACCTGCCATCCACCAAACGGGGTGTTACGAGCCGAGGAATGGAATCGTTCAGGATTCACGGTCCATGCCTCGTCGGTGTTGAGCACCACCAGATCCGCGCGGTCTTCTGCAGGAACCTTGACGAGGTCCAGCACGCGTTTGGTGTCGTCGTCTCCGGGGACGGCGTCTGCGTATTCGTCAAGCAACGCTGTGACGTCGGCCTTGCTGTGGCCCATAAGTTCGGCTGGCGCAGTCGACATGAGTTCAATCAGGCGTTCGTCGGAGATAAAGCCGCCGTCCACAAGAATCTTGTGGCATACGCCATACGCGCATTCAAGACCAATGATGCCGTTCGGAGCATCGAGGAAACCAAGGTCCTTCTCTTCCATGGTATGCGGTGCATGGTCGGTGGCCAGCAGATCGACGGTGCCGTCAGCTACGGCTGCGATGGTTGCCTTGCGATCCTCTTCGGAGCGCAACGGCGGATTCATCTTGGCGAGAGTGCCGTATTTCAGCAATGCTTCATCGCACAACGCAACGTAGTGCGGTGCAGTTTCGCACGTGATCGGTAAGCCTTCAGCTTTGGCCTTGCGAATCGCGTCGAAAGAAATCGCAGTGCTGACATGCTGGAAGTGCACATGCACGCCGGTTTTGCGCGCCATCTCGATATCGCGTTCGACGATTTTCAGTTCGGTATCTTCGGGAATGCCGGGTACGCCCAGTTCTCGTGATACGGGACCTTCATTGACCGCCCCGGTGTCGTGGTGTTCGCAATGCTCGATCAGGTATAAGCCTGATTTCTTGACGTTGTCGAACACTTGGTCGAGGATTTCCGGTGTTACCGCGGAACCGTCATCGCTGATGGCGGTCACCGGGTGGCACAGCTGGTAGGCGTCCTTGTTGTCGTCATCGTGTTCAGGCAGGTAGCCGATCCAGTCGGCCACGTCGGTTGCTTCCTTGCCTGTACGCCCTTTGGAAGCGCATACGCACAGGTCATAACGCACCGGCAAGGTCACATCATGGGCTTGTTCGTAATGCTGCAAATAGTCGATGACCGTGTCGAAACCGGCGTCGAGCACTTCACTGGCGCCCGGTTCCCCCGCCGTCACCTTCACGCCATCCATGGCGGGAACGGTGTTCGGCATGATGAGCACGTTCGTATACCCGCCAGAGGCGGCAGCCGCGCAACCGGAAACCATGGATTCCTTGTAGGTCTGGCCCGGATCGCGGAAGTGGACGTGGGGATCTTCGAATCCCGGGGCGATGGTCATGGCCGAAGCGTCCACCGTTTCATCAGCGTCAGATGGGACGATCAGGTCGATGACTTCGCCGGTGTTCCAAACCTTGATGTCGTGAAGGGTGAGGGTCATGGGTCAGAACTTCGCTTCCTCGTCACAGTAGTCGCAGCGGTATTCCTGACGGTCGGAATGCACCAGGTGGAACATCTGTACGGCCGGCTCGGTGGTAGTCACGCAGCGCGGGTTCACGCATTTGATGATATTGACCACATGTTCCGGCAGTGTAGGCTGCTTTTTCTCTACGATTTTACCGCCGCGCACAATACCGACGGTTGCGGTGCGTGCCACAAGGCCGAGCACGTCAAGGTCGATGGTTTCGGCTTCCTCTTCGCTTTCGATTTTGATGATGTCTTTGGTGCCGAACATGTGGCTGTCGGTGTTCATGATCAGCGCGAGCTTGGTCTTAGCCGGATCAATTTTCAGGTATTCGAGCACCTTGAGCGCGGTGCCAGCAGGCACATGGTCGATGATGATGCCGTTCTGAATGCTGGTGACTTCCATCAGGCTGCAACCTCCTTGGATTCAAGCGGTTCATATCCCGGCAGTTCGTCTCCGACCACCGAGCTTTCCAATGCCATGCGCATAAGCATGCCGTTCTTGACCTGTTCGAAGTAGGCAGCGCGTGGGTCGTCATCCACTTCGACGGCGATTTCGTTGACTCGCGGCAGCGGGTGCAGCACGGCCATGTCTTTCTTGGCGTAAGCCATCTTGGCTTCGTCGAGAATGTAGGTGTCGCGCAGTCGCAGATAGTCGTCTTCGTTGAAGAAGCGTTCCTTCTGCACTCGGGTCATGTACAGCACGTCGAGATCGCCGATCACGGAAACGAGATCCTTGACTTCCGTGTAGGAGCAGGAGTCGGTGGCGTTGATGCGGTCGAGCACATACTGCGGGGTCTTGAGCTCATCCGGGCTGATCAGCACGAAGTTCACGTTGCCGAAACGGCACAGGGTTTCGATCAGGGAATGCACGGTGCGCCCGAAAGTCAGATCGCCGCACAGTCCGACAGTCAGATTGTTCACGCGACCGAAGCGCGACTGCATCGTCGCAAGATCGGCCAGAGTCTGCGTGGGGTGCATATGTCCACCATCGCCGGCGTTGATGACCGGCACGGAGGCTGCACGGGACGCCACGAGCGCGGCGCCTTCCTTCGGGTGGCGGATCGCCACCACGTCCACGTAGTTGGACACGGTTTTCAGGGTGTCCGAAATGGTTTCGCCCTTGGTCACGGAAGCGAGCTGGGCGCCGGCGAAGCCGATCACCTTGCCGCCGAGTCGGAGCATGGCGGTTTCAAAGCTCAGACGCGTACGGGTGCTGGGCTCATAAAATAAAGTGGCGAGCACCCTGCCGTCGCAGGTGTGCGCCACTTCTTTACGATGAGAATCAATGTACTGCGCCTTGTGGAGTAATTCTTGAATCTGGCGAATGGAAAGATCATCCAATGTGATGACGCTTTTCCCGACATCGGCGTTTCAACCGCCTGTTCGAGTACTGAAGACAACGGCTCACCTTTCATGCAACTTGTGGTTGAAGGTGGCCACTCGAAGTGACCTAGCCAACTATAGCCTGAAATGCAGACCCTGCCAGTTCACCGCGTGTTCACAAGTATTCGTGGCGCAACCTCCATCCTTCCATGCACGAAACCCTGAATCAGCATAACCGTCAGAGCCGTATAACTTCGGTCCGACGGCCACACCATGCTCCTAGCCGTTCAAATGACACGACTCACGAACGACCGTAGAACAGGCGTTCCGTTACGTCACGGGCTTTGCGTATCACGGCGAGCAGGTCGTTTTCGAAATGTTGGCCGCGATTCGCATCGTAACCGAGATACACGGCGATGCCTCCCAGCGAATATGAATCGTCCGGCAAAATATCAGCCTGATTGACGCGTCCGCTCCACAGATAACTGCCGTTGCGCGCGGCCGTGCACATACGCCATGCCTTACGCAACACCACAGCATCGCCAGCGGAAATCAGCTTGCGATGTTCCAACTCGTTCAATGCCTGCAACGTACCGTTGACGCGCAAGTTGGCATTGTCTCCCGCATGCTGCAATTGCAGCAACTGGATCGTCCACTCAACGTCAGACAGTCCGCCCTTGCCGAGCTTCAGATGGCGATCCCTACGTACTCCGCGCGGCAGACGTTCAGCTTCCATACGTGCCTTGAGTTTGCGGATTTCGGCGATCTGCGTTTCCGTAAGATCGATTTTCGGATAACGCAACGGGTCGGCGATGTTCATGAGGAAATCCTCGGCAAGAGACGCGTCGCCTGCCGCATATCGTGCGCGTAATAGCGCCTGATGCTCCCATGTGCTTGCCCAGGATCGATAGTATTCCTCGCAGGATGCGTAGGAACGTACGAGCGGTCCGTTTTTGCCTTCAGGCCTAAGATCCATGTCAAGTTCGATTTTTGGTTCGAATGTGGTTGGACCTTGCAGGATCGCACGTAGGTCTTCCTGCACTTTTCGTGCGAAAAGGTTGGCTTGGTCGTCATCGGCACCTTCGGCCGGCCTGTAGATGATGATCACGTCAGCATCAGAGCTGAAGTTCACTTCCCTACCGCCGTACCGTCCCATGCCGATGATGGCGATCGCCGCCGGAGCTTCGTCGATCTGTATGTCGTTGATGCGATGCTGGATGGCCCACTGCAGCGATGCTTCGATGGCCGCGTCGTATACGTCGGTCATGCCGGCGAGCGATGCTTCATCGTCGATCACGCCACTCATCCAAGCGAGACCGATGCGTTCGATTTCGTGTCTGCGCATGGCTCGGATGGAGTTGGCGAAATCGTTGATGTTGCCGGCATTGCGTTCAAGCGTCGCCTTGGTTTGAATGTCGAGGCTTTCTCGCGAACGTGGTTGCAAAGAGTCGTCGTTGCCGAGCCATGTGACTGATTCGACGGATTTGTTGAGTGCGTCGCCGAGGAATCGTGAGTTGGATAGTACGTGGCATAGGCGTTGTGCCGCGGATGGTGAATCGCGTAGGAATCCGAGGTATCCGCTTTCGGAGCCGAAGTTTTCTTCAAGTTTGCGCCAGTTAAGCAGTCCCATGTCGGGATTCTGCTTCGCCGAGCCATTGCAGTACTGCGGGGAGCAGGATGCGGTTGATTTTTGCCGCACGGGAGATGCCTGCGGTGAGCGCGGTGACGTGCCGCATGGCCGCGTCGGCATCGGCGAATCCGATGGATTCGAATCGTTCCTGCGTGGCTTTCGTGGAGAGTTCCACCTGTTCGTCGTCGAGTCCCGCGTTGATGGGCAGCATGGGCCGGTAATAGATGTCCATGTGCAGGTGACGCACTCACGACGTGTCTCATCGTATTTGTTGACGAGTTCTTCGGGATGCATGTGAAATGCGCGCGCGAGTCGACGTAGTTCGGGATTTTGGTTCAGCTCGTCGATGGTGATGTCTCGTTTGCGTTCAAGACCGCCAGCGTTGGCTTTGCCGAGGTCTGGGAACAGGTGGGTGCGTTTGAGCGCCCACATTTGCTGGCGGTGTTCCATCACACGTTCGAATCGGTAGTCCCATGAAAGTTTCTTGGCTTGTTTGCGTGAGACGTACCCGCCTTCGGCCAAGGCCTGCAGGGATTCGAGTGTGGAGCTGGTACGCAATGCTTCGTCGGAGCGGCCGTGCACGAGTTGGAGCATCTGCACGGTGAATTCGACGTCGCGCAAGCCTCCCCTGCCGAGTTTGATTTCGCGGTCTTTCAGCGGGTTGGGAATAAGGTCTTCGACACGTTTGCGCATCTGCTGGCAGTCATAGACGAAGTTGTCTCGCTTGGAAGCTGTCCAAACGAACGGTCGGGTCATATCCATATACGCTTGTCCGAGGTCGGTGTCGCCGGCTACCGGGCGGGCTTTGAGCAGGGCCTGGAATTCCCAGTTTTCCGCCCATTGCTCGTAATAGGCTTCGTGGGATTCGAGTCTGCGTACCAGCGGACCGTCCTTGCCTTCGGGGCGTAGTCCACCGTCGATCTGCCAGAGTGTCGGTTCTGCGACGCCCATGATGACGGATTGGCATACACGTTGCAGCGTGGTGGCCATTTTGGTGCCGATTCGGCTGAGTGCCATGCCGTTGGTGTCCATGTCGGCGGGTTCCACCACGTAGATCAGGTCCACGTCGGATACATAGTTGAGCTCCTGTGCGCCCAGTTTGCCCATGCCGATGATGGCGAAACGCACATGTTCGCTGCCGTCCACTTCATGGCGTGCGATGGCGAGCGCGCCTTCAAGCGCCGCGTCCGCAAGGTCGGAAAGTTCGGTGCTGATGCGCGGTTGGATTTCGATGGGATCGTTCGCCGTGGCGTCTTGCGCCATGATTGCGGCGAGTTGTTTGCGATAGGTTTTACGTAGCGCCGTCGCAGCTTCGGCAAGTGGCAGGCTTGCGGTCGGCATGGTGTGGTCATTGGGATCGGCTCCTACCGATTTGAGCACATGCACTCTGCGCTGTTCGTGATTGTAAAGGTGGCTTTCGCAGGCATCGTTGGCTGCGGCCTCCACGAGTTCCGGGCGGAATCGCATGAGCTTGCCCATTTCATCGGATACGCCGAGCACGGTGATCAGTCGCACGAAAGAGTTTTCATCGGCGATGATGTTGGTGAAATCCTTGCCTTGACTTTGCATCACTTTGATGATGTCCACCAGGTTGCTGAGTGCGATGTCGGGATCGCACGCTTTTTCCAGCGTGGCTAGTAGCAGCCGCATCCTGTCGCCATCGATGCCGTCATTGTGCAGCTCGTCAAACAACGTGCGAGCCCTGTCGAGATCTTGCAGCCCTGCTCGAATCAGATCAAGCGCCCCGAACTTGTGTTGCATGGAAGTCATGGTTTCTATAGTAACCGCTGATAAAACCAAGGGCGGTTGCGAAATACCCGCAACCACCCTTGATGTTTGTTGCATCGCCTGAAATCAGACGAAGAATGGTTTGACGTTGGACCAAATACGTCTGCTGACGCATGGATGGTTCATCGTATACAGGTGCACACCGTCGACGCCCCGCGCCACCAGTTCGCAGATCTGCTCGGATGCGTAAGCGATACCCGCCTCTTTAAGCAAAGCCTTGTCGCTTCCCCATTTATCAAGCATAATGCCGAGTTTTTCGGGGATCTTCGACTGACATTTGCTCGACATGTTCAACACCGATTTCGCGTTCATGACTGGCATGATGCCCGCTTCGATCGGCGCATCGATGCCTGCGGCCCTCGCTTTGTCGAGGAATCTCAGGAAATCCTCGTTGTCGTAGAACAGTTGCGAAATCAGATGCGTCACGCCGGCATCGACTTTCTTTTTGAGATTGTCGATGTCCTCTTCCAGCGTTGCCGACTGTGGGTGCTTTTCCGGGTAGCAGGCGCCGTAGATTTTCATGTCCGGACGTTGCTGGCGGATGTATACGGCCAGATCGCTGGCATGTTCGAACACTCCTGCCGGTTCGGCACCGTCGATGCGGTCGCCACGCAAGGCGAGCACGCCGGAGACCTTGGCCTGTTCGAACATGTCGAGTGCCTGGTCGACGTCATCCTTGTTCAGATACTGCGCGGTCAGATGGGCCACGCTGGGGATGCCGTATTCGCTTACCGTGTGGGCGATGCGCGCGGTCAATGTACGGTCGGATGATTTGCCGGTGCCGTAGGTGACGGAAATGAAATCGGGGTCCAACCCCTGCAGGCCATCCAACGTGTCGTAGATGGTGCCTACAGGGGAGGTTCGCTTCGGAGGGAACACCTCGAGCGAGAACATTGGCGAATGCATGGCTGTCGTCTTGTTCCTAACGTTTCGCCTTATTTGGTCAGCTTGGCACGCACAGCCTGGGCTGCGGCCACGAGGTTTTCGAGGCTTGGCCAGGTTTCGGCGTTGCCGCGGGTCTCAAACCGCAGTCGGGGTTGATCCACACCTTTTCGACGTCCATCTTCTTGAGGATTTCGTAGATGCGTTCCTCGATTTCGGCTTCGGACGGGATGCGCGGCGAGTGGATATCGTAGACGCCCGGGCCAGCTTCGGTTTCGAAGTTGGCGTCGTGAATGGCGTCGAGCACCACGAGATCGCCGCGGGAGGCTTCGAAGGAGATCACGTCGGCGTCCATGGCGTCGATGTCGGTGATGATGTCGTTGAACTCCGAGTAGCACATGTGGGTGTGGATCTGCGTGGTCGGCTTGACCGCGGAGTGCACCAGTCGGAATGCCGGAATGGCCCAGTCGAGGTACTTCTTGTGCCAGTCGGTCTTCCTGAGCGGCAGCTTTTCACGCAGGGCGGCCTCGTCGATCTGGATGACCTTGATGCCTGCGGCTTCGAGGTCGAGCACTTCGTCGCGGATGGCGAGGGCCAGCTGCTGGGTCTGCTGCTCGTGGGTGATGTCCTCGCGTGGCCAGGACCAGTTGAGAATAGTGACCGGGCCGGTGAGCATGCCCTTCATCACATGGCTGGTACGGGACTGTGCGTAGGCGCTCCATTCCACGGTGATCGGGTTGGCGCGGGACACGTCGCCCCATACGATCGGAGGCTTCACACAACGGGTGCCGTAGGACTGCACCCAAGCGTTCTTGGTGAACAGGAAACCGTTGAGGTTCTGGCCGAAGTATTCGACCATATCGTTACGCTCGAATTCGCCGTGCACGAGCACGTCAAGGCCGATCTGCTCCTGATGCTTGATGCAGGCGTCGATCTGCGCCTTCATGTATTCGTCGTATTCAGTCTTGGTGATTTCGCCCTTGCGCAGTCTGGCGCGTTCAGCGCGCACTTCCTTGGTTTGCGGGAAGGATCCGATGGTGGTGGTCGGCAGCAATGGCAGGTTCAACGCCTCCCGCTGTGCCTTCTGACGTTCGGCACGTGCCGGCTGACGCACGAAGTCCGAGTCGGTCAGAGCTGCAAGACGTTCCGCCACGTTCTTGTCGGCGGCGACGCGGGTACCGTCGAAGAGCGCCTGGTTGGCGGCCAATGCCCCGGATGCCTTCTTGTCTTCCTCGCTGGCGTCGGCGAGAACCGCGAGGTCGTGCAGTTCGCCGAGCTTTTCAACGGCGAAGGCGAAATGCTTGCGCACATCATCGGCGAGACCGTCCTCACCTTCGGTGCTGAACGGCACATGCAGCAGGGAGCTTGCGGTGGCGACGGCCACATTGCCGGTGACCTTCTTCAGCGCGTCGACGAGTCCAAGGCTGACGGCGTAATCGTTACGCCAGATGTTGCGTCCGTTGACCACACCGGCGAAGATGGTGGTGCTCTCTGCGACGCCGAACTTTTCAACGGCGGCGAGATTCTCGTCCTTGCCTTCGTTGAGGTCGAGTCCGATGCCGTCGAAGCCGAGCAGGTTGACGGTCTCATACACGTCGCGATGTGGCCGAAGTAGGTGTTGAGCAGCACCTTGATCTTGCCATCTCGTGCGGGCAGGATCTTGGTGTACAGGCTCTTGAACAGTTCGACGTCGCCCGGCTCCTTGTCGAGCACGAGGTACGGTTCGTCGATCTGGATCCATTCGGCGCCCAGCTCGGCGAACTTGGCCACGACCTCGGCGTAGACGGCGGCGACCGCGTTGACCAGGCCCTTGTCGTATTCGAGTTCTTCGGCCTGCGGATTGCGGGCGAGCTTGAGGAAGGTGTACGGGCCGATGAGCACCGGCTTGGTGGTGATGCCGAGCGCCTTCGCCTCGTTGAATTCGTCGAACGGCTTGGTGCTGTTGAGCTTGATGTCGGTGGCTTCGTCGACTTCCGGCACCAGATAGTGGTAGTTGGTGGTGAACCACTTCTTCATCGGCAGCGCGGTGACGTCGCCCTTGTCTCCTTGGTAGCCGCGGCCCATGGCGAACAGCGTCTCTTCGGGATTGTCGAAGGCGAGGCGCTGGTAGCGCTGCGGAATGACGTTCAGCAGGATGGCAGTGTCGAGCATTTGGTCGTAATAGCTGAAGTCGTTGCTCGGAATCAAATCGATTCCGGCTTCCTGCTGCAGCTTCCAATGCTTGGCGCGCAGCTCCTTGGCGGTGGCGCGCACGTCGTCGAGCGTTGCGACACCCTTCCAATAAGCTTCGATAATCTTCTTCAGCTCGCGGTTCTGGCCGATGCGAGGGAAACCGGAGACGGAAGTGAGAACGGACATGAATCCTCCATCTGATATGAACAATGCAACCCGCTCAAGCTACCACGAAATCGCCAGCTATAACTCATCAAGAAAATTTAAGTGTCGCTATAAGCACGATTTATATCAGTTGGCATGGCAACATTTCACGCCTCTCAGCATCATGCCGAGAGGCGAAGGAATCATTCAAAATCCTTGGCCGTCAGCAATGCGATGAGTTCGCCACTGTGCAGCTGCCATTGGTTGAATGGCTCATTTGATCCGAACACGGCGAGCGATGCCGGCGACATGCCCAGATTCAGCATGTCGAGCAGCATTGCATCCGATTCGGAGCTCGCCAGCCATTGGCATGCGATCGACACAGTGGCTCATGGCCGAGCACCAACAGCTCGCGATGCTTCTCCTTGGTCTGGGCAAGCTCGTCAAATACCGACTGCACCCCACCTTCGTACAGACTCTGACGATAGTCGACCTTCGGGTCGTCGCCGAACACCTTAAGCATGCGATCGCAGGTCTGCCTGGCCCTGGTGGCGCTGGAGCACGCAATGCGCGTCGGCACCATCTTGTGCGCGGCCAGGCCTTTGGCGACGCTTTCGCCTGCTTACGCCCCTTGTCGGTCAGCTCACGCCCGGCGTCGCCACCGTCACCAAACGGCTCGGTTTTGGCGTGACGCATCACCAGCAACACATACTTGTAATCCTTGGCTTTTTTCGCAACCTTCTTGAGGCTCGTTCCCATGGACGAATGCTCCAATCCTTAACGATCCAGCGTATGTACCAACGCAACGCGCTATGACTATTGTCTCAGAACAACGGCAAGAAACACCGTATCAATCGCCGATAGCCTCGACCTGCGCGTCGAGATCACGCAGCACCTTACGCAACTTGCGATCGGAAATATCCCGCAACTCAAGATCTTCGAGCTGTTCGGCACGTTCTTCGGCGCTCAGCGAATCAATATCGGTGGTCGTGTCTTTCGTGGCACGGTCACGCTTGCGCAACGCCTGAAATCCCGGCGCCATAGCCCGCGAAACCATAAGGAAGCCGGTGTGTCCGATCATCTGATGGTCGGGACGTATCGCCAATCCCTGAACCTTCCAGTCGCGTTCCAGAGTCTCCTGGATATCCGGTTCCGTCCAGCAGCCAGCCTCCCTCAACGCCTCCGCCATACGGCTTAGCTGCGTAGTAGTGGTCACATACGCCACGAGCACACCGCCGGGCGCAATCACTCGGTATGCCTGCTCAAGACGGTTCCAGGGGTCAAGCATGTCAAGCATGATGCGGTCGAAGGAATGCTCCGGCAATGTGGCGGCGACCGAATCGAAATCACCGATTTTCAGATCCCACCATGCGGGGCGCCCGCCGAAATAGACCGTGGCATTCGCTTCGGCCACGCGGGCGAATTCCGAACGCATCTCGATGGTGGTCAGTCTTCCACGCTCCCCACCGCGTCCAGCAGGTTGACGCTCATGCGCCGGATCCGGCACCGGATTCCAACACGTTCATGCCGGAACGAATGTCGCCAAGCTGAATCACTTGGGCAATGTCCTTCGGATACATGATCTGCGCGCCACGAGGCATCGACAGCACATAATCGGCCAACCGAGGGCGCATCACCGCGAACTGCCATCCGCCAATGGCGCGCGTTCCCTTCCAAGGCTTGTTGCGTCGCGTTCCGGATGATCCTGATTGATCTGCGCCTCACGTTTGGCGCTCACCGTCACCACCACGGACCCTTCCGACTGCCCGATCACATCGTCATGCAGAATGATGCCGTGCGAGGTCTGCGTCACACCGCCCGGCACCAATTGGTCGGTGATCTTATTGGATCTGCGATCCGTGAACTGTACCTTCTCACCCGCCGTCAACGGTCCTCGACGCATCAATCACTCCTTCATACCCACACGGATTCCACCATCACGACAGCACGGAACCGAATGACTCCTGTCCGACGCTATTCATGCTACAGCATATTCCGGCGCACACAGCACCCGTTACCGCGCGTACGCGCTCCAACGTCCATTCGCATGCGTCACCTCAAGCTCCAAACCGAACACTTCGCTCAACCGTTCCGAAGTGAAACCGTGTTCCAGATCACCCGAGTACACGATGGTGCCCGGAGCCGGATCGTTGCCTGCGACATTGTCGGCGTAGGCGTCGGCCTCGCTGCCGGTGATCCTGCCCATGATCGCCACATGGTCGAATCCCTGCGGAATCTCCTCAAGACGATGCGTCACCAGCACCACGGCACGATCCGACTGCTCGGCGCCGACACGGCTCAACGCACGAAGCGCAATCTCACGACCGCCCAAATCAAGACCGGTAGTCGCTCGTCCAAAATCAGCAGATCCGGATCAGCCATCAACGCACGGCAGATCAGCACGCGCGTACGCTCGCCTTCCGAAAGTTTGAACATCATTTTACCTTCGAGATATTCGATACCGAATTCACGCATCAGGGAACGCGCTTGCATAGTCTTCGTCGGTGTAGGTGTCGCGCCAACGGCCGGTGGTCGCGGTCAATGCGGTCACGATGGCGTCGAGCGGATCTTCTTGGGGAGGGAACGCGCGACTCAGTTCCGCGGAGCTCAAACCGATACGGTTGCGATAGGAGAACACATCGACCTTGCCCAAGCGATTGCCGAGAATGTCGACGGTGCCTTCCGACGGGAATCCTCTGGTGCTCATCATTTGAACCAAGCTGGATTTGCCGATGCCGTTGGGTCCGAACAGCACCCATTTCTCGCCCTTGTTGATTTTCAGATTGACCTTGGTGAGAATCACGCGTCCACGGCGACGAAATTCCACGTCAGCGAGTTCCAGTGCGATGTTCTGCTCCGGCATTCTTCCTCCCCTATCGTTGTTCGGCTTGTAGATATGGAAACGCCTTCCGCCAGCATAATGCTTTCAGCGGAAGCGTTCCACGCATCGTCTACGTGGTGAACTGGTTATTCGGCGGTTTTGCCCTGCTCGGCAAGCACGTCTTCATAGACCTTGACGGTCTTGTCGGCGATCGACTCCCAGCTGAAGTGGTCGCGCGCACGCTCGTAACCGGCCTGTCCCATCTGCTTCGCCTTTTCAGGATCGGCCATGATGCGGTTGATAGCGTCGGCCATGTCATGCACGAACTTGTCTGGATTGGTCGGAGTGCCGGTGCCGTCGTGCAGCTGGTCGACAGGCACGAGATATCCGGTTTCGCCATCGACGACGACTTCGGGAATGCCGCCGGTCGCGGAGGCCACCACCGGAAGGCCACACGCCATGGCCTCCAAGTTCACGATACCGAGTGGCTCGTAGATGGATGGGCAGATGAACGCGTCGCAACCGTGCTCAAGCGCGTTGAGCTCCGGCTTCGGCAGCATCTCCTCAATCCAGATGATGTTGCCGCGCTCCTCGTCAAGCTTGGCGAACGCGGTTTTGACCTCGTTCATGATCTCCGGAGTGTCGGGCGCGCCCGCGCATAGCACGATCTGGATGCCCGGATCGACGAAATGCAACGCCTGAAGCAGGTATGGCAGGCCCTTCTGCCGGGTGATACGTCCGACGAACAGCAGCGTGGGCTTGTTGCGGTCGATATTGTAGCGTTCGAACACCTTCCAGCCCGGATCGTCGTCGGATGGGGTTTCGAACTGGCTCATGGTGATACCGTTGTGCACCACGACCACCTTGTCGGGGTCAAGATTCGGATAGCGCTCAGGATGTCTTCGCGCATTCCTGCGGACACGGCGATCACGCGGTCGGCATGCTCGTATGCGTCACGCTCGGCCCACGAGCTCAAATCGTAGCCGCCACCCAGCTGTTCACGCTCCATGGGCGGAACGGTTCGAGGGAATGCGCGGTGATGACCAGCGGCGTTCCGTGCAGCATCTTGGCAAGGTATCCGGCCAAGCATGCATACCACGTGTGCGCGTGGATAATGTCGGCGTCCACATCGTCGGCGATCTGCAGATCGACGCCGAACGTCTTCAGCGCGCCGTTTGCTTCCTGGAGTTCCTTGGGAACGTCGTATCCGACGACCTTGAGCGAACCTTTCGGATTGTCACCCGGGATTTCGGGAATCTCATTCTCGGCACGTGGTCCGTCAAACGCACGGACCGTCACATCCACGCGTTCCGCCAGAACTTTGGAAAGCTCCTCCGCGTGCACGCCTGCGCCGCCATACACCTTGGGCGGATATTCACGGGAAAGGATGTCAACCTTCATATCTGTGCTCTCCTCTTCGAGTCAGGCAGTTGTTCCATCACTACTGTAAGGCAATTTTTCAATGAAACGCCTGATTGTTTCATTCGTGTCACAAAGTTTTGCATCTTTCCTAAAAATGCAGGCAAGGAGGTCAATAAACCAAGAACGAATAGTGCCGTCATTCGTGACTCGCATGTGAAAGCGGGGCTGCATCCTTCCATCGGATGCAGCCCCGCTTTACGTTCATCGCCTTGCTATCAGACGGCCGTACCATTCTGATCGAGGTTCGGATTATGCTTCGGGTTACCCGCCGTGAAGAACAGGCTAAGCACACCGACAGCGAAGACGATGGAGACCGTGGCGACCAACCACATGGGATGTGACGGCAGCCACATGATCACCAGGAATGCGATTGCGGACAGTGCGATGAGCAGCCAGCTGATCACGCGGAACCATTGGCGTGCGGAATGCGGTGCTTGAACATCTTCGGGTTCGTGTAGTTCGGGCTGGTGGTCAGCAGGCTTTCGGTTTCTTCGATGGTGCCGCCGGTCGGCTTCCAAGGTCCATCGGTACCGTCTTGCAGTCGGCGGGACTTTTCCTGCAGCTGGTATTCGTCCAGCATTCCGGAACGTGCGCGGCCATGGGTTTGGTCGTACTGCTGCGGCACTCCCCTGCGGTTGTTCTTTGCCTGCGCTCGACGTTCTGCACGATTTGGCATTGGGTCACTCCTTTGTTGCGATGTGCTGCAGTTCACTTTACTGCATGACTGCCGGTTTTTCGCCGAACGGCACGTCATTCGGACGTTTATGCCACGTCTGTATTGTTCGAGGTTCCGGGAAGTGGGGATATGAAAAATCGTCCGATTCCGTTTTGGCGGAGAATCGGACGATTTTCTGTTACGTTAACTGCTTATGTTCAGCGCGGCAGCATCATCGGCCTTTTGGATGCGACGATGGGTGCCGGCAGTTCGGTGGCGCCGGTGAGGTATTCGTCCACGGCGGCCGCGCAGGAACGGCCTTCGGAGATGGCCCACACCACGAGGCTCTGACCGCGTCCAGCGTCACCACAGGCGAACACGCCGTCCTGGCTGGTAGCGAACTTGTCGTTGCGCGCCACATTGCCTCGTCCGTCAAGGTCGACGGGCAGCTGGTCCACGAGCGTGGTGGTGTCCGGGTGCAGGAAGCCGACGGAGATGAGCACCAAATCAGCCGGAATCACGCGTTCGGTGCCGGGCTGACGGGTGAACGGTCCGTTTTCGCCGGGTGCAACGTTCACTACCTTGAGACCGGTCACATGTCCGTTCTCATCGGCCACGAAGCCTTCAGTAGCGGTGGAGTGCTCCACCTTCACCTTGGCCTGTTCCTCTTCGGTACCGACGAAGTTCACAGAATCCGTGCTGTACACGTACTCGGCGCGCTGGGTTTCGAAGCCTTCTTCCATGGAGGAGGTCTTCTGGTACAGGCGCGCGAAGGTCGGCCATGGCTGGTTGGCCGGGCGTTCGCTTGGTTCCTGCGGCATGATCTGCAGCACAGTGACGTCCTTGGCGCCTTGGCGGATGGACGTGCCCAGGCAGTCGGATCCGGTGTCGCCGCCACCGATGATCACGACGTGCTTGCCTTCAGCGGTGATGTCGTTGACTGGCTTGACGCCGTAGACGCGGCGGGTCGCGTCGGGCAGGAATTCCATGGCAAAGTGGATGCCCTTGAGTTCACGGCCCGGAATCTTCATGTCGCGCGGCACGGTGGAGCCGATGGCGACGACCACGGCATCGTAGCGGGATCGCAGATCGTCCCATGAGATGTCTTTGCCGATCTCCACGCCGGTGCGGAACACGGTGCCTTCGGCTTCCATCTGTTCCACGCGGCGGTCGATGAGTCGCTTGTCGAGTTTGAAGTTCGGGATACCGTAGCGCATCAGGCCGCCGATGGCGTCATCACGCTCGTATACGACCACGGTGTGGCCTGCGCGGGTAAGCTGCTGGGCGCATGCCAGACCGGACGGGCCGGAGCCGACCACGGCGACGGTCTGGTCGGTCAGGCGCTGCGGAGGCAATGGCTTGACGTAGTCGAGTTCCCAAGCCTGATCGATGATCGTGCATTCGTCGTTCTTGATCATGGTCGGCGGCTGGTGAATGCCGAGCACGCAGGCTGCCTCGCACAACGCGGGGCAGATGCGGCCTGTGACTTCGGGGAAGTTGTTCGTTTCGGACAGGCGGTTGTACGCGTCCTCCCACTTCTCCTGGCGCACCAGATCGTTGAATTCTGGGATGATGTTACCCAGCGGGCAGCCGCTCATGCAGAACGGCGTGCCGCAGTCCATGCATCGGGCCGCCTGTTCGGTGGTCCAAGGCTGCAGGCCGGATTCGGCGTGGACGTCGAACCAATCCTTGATTCGCTCCTCGACGGGGCGTTCGGCCAGTTCGCGACGGGTACGGACCTTCAGGAATCCACGTGGATCTCCCATGTCAGCGCGCTCCTTCCATAACCTGCTCGTACACCTGTTCCCAGACGCCGGGCGTATTGAAATCGATGTTGTTCTCTTCGGCGTTCTTCATCGCCTTCTGCATGGCGAGGAAGTGCTTCGGAACGATGTGTGTGAATCGCTTGGATGCGTTCTCCCAGTCGGCGAGCAGTCCGGCCGCGAATGCGGAGCCTGTTTCTTCGGCATGCTGCTTGACCAGACCGTGCACGATTTCGTTCGACTCACTGTCGAGCGGTTCGAACAGCAACGCGCCGTTGGCGGCGGCAGCCGGGTTGACCTGCTTCATGTCAAGGTCGAGCACGTACACGTGGCCACCGGAGAAGCCTGCGCCGAGGTTGCGACCCGTGGGACCGAGGATCACGACGGTGCCGCCGGTCATGTATTCGCAACCATGGTCGCCGACGCCTCCACCACGAAGGTGGCGCCGCCGTTGCGCACGCCGAAGCGTTCGCCTGCACGACCTGCCACGAACATCTGGCCGGAAGTGGCACCGAAGCCGGTGACGTTGCCCGCGATCACGTTCTCATGCGGATCGAAGGTGATGCCCGCCTCCGGACGCACGACCATGCGTCCGCCGGAAAGTCCCTTGCCCGCGTAGTCGTTGACTTCGCCGTACACGCGGATGGTCTCGCCACGCGGAATGAACGCGCCGATGGACTGGCCGCCCGCACCATGGAACGTCATGTCGATGGTGTCGTCAGGCAGGCCTTCCTCGCCGTAACGCTTGGTGATCTCGTAGCCGACCATGGTGCCGAGCGTACGGTACACGTTACGGATCGGCATCTCGATGCGCACCGGCTCCTTCTTCTCAAGGGCGGGCTGCGCGAGCTCGATGAGCTTGTTGTCGAGCGCCTTGTCGAGCTCGTGGTTCTGCTCGATGGTCTGGTGCAGGATGGTTCCCGGCACCGGTCCCGGCTGCATGAGCACGTTGCTCAGGTCGATGCCGTCAGACTTCCAACGCTTGATCGCTTCGTTCTGGTCGAGGCATTCGACATGGCCGACGGCCTCTTCCAAGGTGCGGAAGCCGAGCTGGGCGAGCAGCTCGCGTACTTCCTCGGCGATGAACATGAAGAAGTTGATGACATGTTCCGGCTTGCCCTTGAAGCGTGCGCGCAGTTCGGGATCCTGGGTTGCGATGCCCTGCGGGCAGGTGTTCTTCTGGCAGGCGCGCATCATGACGCAGCCTTCGACGATCAGCGCGGCGGTGGCGAAACCGAATTCCTCGGCGCCGAGCAGGGCTGCGATCACCACGTCGCGGCCCGTCTTGAGCTCGCCGTCACATTGCACGGTGATGCGGGAACGCAGGCCGTTGAGCACGAGCGTCTGCTGGGTTTCGGACAGGCCGATCTCCCACGGGGTGCCGGCGTGCTTGATGGCGTTGAGCGGAGCCGCGCCAGTGCCGCCGTCGTAACCGGAGATCAGCACCACGTCGGCATGGCACTTGGCAACGCCTGCGGCGATGGTGCCCACACCGAACTCGGAAACGAGCTTGACGTGCACGCGGGCCTTCGGATTGGCCATCTTCGCGTCGTTGATCAGCTGCTTCAGATCCTCGATGGAGTAGATGTCATGGTGCGGCGGCGGGGAGATGAGCTCGACGCCCGGAGTCGCGTGACGCACCTTGCGATCCACGGCGGAACCTTGGCGCCAGGAAGATGTCCGCCTTCGCCAGGCTTGGCGCCTTGGGCGAGCTTGATCTGCAGGTCGGTGGCGTGCACCAAGTAGTCGCTGGTCACGCCGAAACGTGCCGATGCGATCTGCTTGATCTTGCTGTAGCGCAGCGGATCATTGATGCGGTCTTCGGATTCGCCGCCTTCACCGGAGTTGGAACGTGCGCCGATGGTGTTCATGGCGATCGCGAGGGTCTCGTGCGCCTCCTGGGAGATGGAGCCATAGCTCATGGCGCCGGTGGAGAAACGCTTGACAATCTCGCTGGCCGGTTCGACCTCGCTGATGTCGATCGGCTTGCGACCGGACTTGAACTTCATCAGGCCGCGCAGCGTCATCAAACGGTTGGAGGTGTCGTTGATGTGCGCCGAGTACTTCTTGAACATGTCGTAGTCACCGCGCTGGGTGGACTGCTGCAGCAGGAAGATGGCTTCAGGGTCGTTGAGGTGGTCCTCGCCGGTACGACGCCACTTGTATTCGCCGCCGGTGCGCAGGTTGCGGTGCGGGCGGGCGGTCCACTGCGACGGGTAGGCCACGCGATGGCGGATGGCGACCTCTTCGGCCAGTTCGTCGAGTCCGACGCCTCCGACGCGGGAGGTGGTGCCGGTGAAGTATTCGTCGATGACGTCCTTGTTCAGGCCGATGGCTTCGAACAGCTGTGCGCCACGGTAGCTCATGATGGTGGAGACGCCCATCTTCGCCATGATCTTGAGCACGCCGGTCGACAACGCGTTGGTCAGGTTCTTCACCGCGGTTTCGGCATCGACGTTGAGATAGCCTTGCGGGACAGGTCTTCGACGGATTCGAACGCCAGATACGGGTTGACGGCCGCCGCGCCATAGGCGATCAGCAGAGCGACATGGTGGATTTCACGCACATCGCCGGCCTCGACGACCATGGAGATCTGGGTGCGCGTGTGTCTGCGCAGCAGATGGTGCTGCACCGCGGAGGTGAGCAGCAGCGACGGAATCGGTCCCCACGTGTAGTTGGAGTCGCGATCGGAGAGCACGAGGAAGTTGGATCCGTTTTCGATGGCTTCGTCGACTTCCTGGAAGATCTCGTCGAGACGTTCCTTCAGCGCCTTGCCGCCGCCAGCGACCTGATAAAGACCCTTGACGACGAACGGCTTATAGTAGCCGCCGAGGATCTTGGCGCGGTCGAGGCGCTTGAGCTGCGCCATCTCGTCGGAGTTGAGCACCGGCAACGGAATGAGGATCTTCTTGGCATGCAGTTCGGAATCGGCCAGCAGGTTCGGCTCGGGACCGATGGCGGATTCAAGGCAGGTCACGATCTTTTCACGCTCCCAGTCGAGCGGCGGATTGGTGACCTGCGCGAACTTCTGGGTGAAGTAGTCGAACAGCATGCGGCTGCGGGAGGAAAGCGCGGCCATAGGCGCGTCATTGCCCATGGATCCGAGCGGCTCCTTGCCGGTGTTGGCCATCGGGGCGAGCAGCAGCTTCAGATCCTCTTCGGTGTAGCCGAAGGCGCGCTGGCGGCGTTGCACGGACTGGCCGGAGTGGTTGACGTGCTCGCGCTTGGGCAGCTGGCTCATCTCGACGGTGTTGCCTTCGACCCACTGACGGTACGGATGCTGGGACGCGAGGGACTTCTTGATCTCCTCGTCCGGGATGATGCGGCCTTCCTTGGTATCGACGAGGAACATCTTGCCCGGTTCCAGGCGGCCCTTGGACACGATGTGTTCCTCGGCGTTCTCCGGGAGCACGCCGGTTTCGGATGCGAGCACGATGTAGCCGTCGTCGGTAAGCTGCCAGCGGCCGGGGCGGAAGCCGTTGCGGTCGAGCAGCGCGCCGACCTGGGTGCCGTCAGTGAAGATGATGTGCGCCGGACCGTCCCACGGTTCGATCAGCGTATTGTTGTATTCGTAGAACGCCCTGACATCGGGGTCAAGCTGGTCGTTCTTCTCCCATGCCGGCGGCAGCATCATGGAGATGGCATGTGGCATGGAACGTCCGGACAGGTGCAGCAGTTCGAGGCATTCGTCGAACGTGCCGGAATCGGAGTAGCCCGGGGTAGCGATCGGCAGCAGCGGCTTGAATTCGCCGAGCAGTTCGGAGCTTAGGCGGCCTTCACGTGCGGACAGCCAGTTGCGGTTGCCTGGATGGTGTTGATCTCGCCGTTATGGGCCAGCTGGCGGAACGGCTGGGCCAGCGGCCAGCTCGGGAACGTGTTGGTGGAGAAGCGGGAGTGCACGATGCGATCTTCGCCTTCATGCGCTCGTCGGAAAGATCCAGGAAGAAGGGCTTGAGCTGCATGGTAGTGAGCATGCCCTTGTAGGTGATGGTGCGTGCGGACAGGGACGCGAAGTAGATGCCCACCTCGTGTTCGACGCGCTTGCGGATGCGGAAGGTCTTGCGGTCCAGTTCGATGCCTGCGAGCTGGCCTTCGGGGTCGGCCACGACCAGCGTCTTGAACGCGGGCATGCTGGCGAGCGCCTGCAGTCCGAGTCCGTCCGGGTTGGTGGGTACGACGCGCCATGCGAGTACTTCGAGGCCTTCTTCGCGCACGATTTTGGCGATGGCTTGTTCTTGTTGTCCGGAGGTGGCGATGTCGCGGTCGAGGAATGCGATGCCGGCGGCGTAGTGGCCTTCTTCGGGCAGTTCGACGCCTGCGGTGGCGCGCATGAATTCGTCGGGCATGCTCATGAGGATGCCTGCGCCGTCGCCGGTGTTTTCTTCGGCGCCTACGGCTCCGCGGTGGTTGAGGTTGACGAGCACTTCGATGGCGTCGTCGACGATTTTGCGTTCGGGGCGCTTGTTGAGGGTGGTGACCATACCCACGCCGCAGGCGTCGTGCTCGGCGCCGGGATCGTACATACCTTGGGAATCATGGATCGTGAGATCTAACGGGGCGTGGAAAGTCACCGAAACCACCTTCAATGTTTTTGGGCAAGAAAAGTCTTGCGGTTCTTTAATGCGTGGTTTAGAATACCGCGCCCCTGTATCAAATACGTTTCGCGTGTCCATATAACGAATACTCGGAAAAGTCAAGACTGTTTTTTCTTGGGAAAATGTGGAGGATATGTGTTGGGTTGTGGTGGTTGCCGGTATCGATGCGTGTCGTTATGCTGGTGGTTGTCCGAAGAGTACAGGGGAGCCGATGTGGCTGAGATGGGCGTTTGCCCGGACCTTATGACCTGAACAGGGTAGTGCCTGCGTAGGGATGTTACGAACGGTGCGCGTGCGCGTCTTCTCTGTGCTGACGGCTGGTGTTTGGCCGTGTGTTTCGTGGAAAGAGAAGGGATTTGGCGTGTCTGATGCGTCGCAGGTGCCTGAGCAGCTTGGTTCGGGTTCGAAGAAGTTGACTCCGAAGAATGTGCTGCTGGGTTTGCAGCATGTGTTGGTGTCCAATGTGTGGCTTGATCCGGTGTTTGTGGCTGGTGCCATTGGCTTGCCGTTGGCGTTGTCGTCAAATATGGTGAATGCCATTTTCATTGTGTCTGGTTTGGTCACATTGATTCAGGCCACGAGGTTGGTGCGTTTGCCGATTGTGCAGGGTCCGTCCGCCGCGTTCGATGCGTTGATGATCGCTGCGGGCACTGCTGGTTCGTTGGCTGCCGCTGGTACGTCGATTTTTGTCAGTTCGCTGATTTTCTTGGTGCTGTGTCTGACCCGTGTGATTGAGAAGATGCGTTTTCTGTTCGCGCCGATGGTGTCGGGCGTGATTATTTTCTGGTTGGCGTTTCGCTGTCGAGTTTCACGTTGAGCGAGTTTCTTGGTGGCGCTCCCGGCGATGATGGTTTTGCCGATCCGAAGACGTTGGCCGTGTCTATCGTGACTTGCGTGCTGGTGGTGGCGCTTTCCCAGTTCGGCAAGGGTATGGCCAGGGCGCTTTCCTATCTGATTGCTCTGGTTGCCGGCACTGCGCTTTCGATGGTATTTGGCATGGCTGATTTTTCCGGTGTCGCGTCGAAGCCTTGGTTTGGTCTTCCTCAGATTATGCCGTATGGCGGTTTTGACTTTGATGCGGCGGTGTTTGTGCCGTTCTTCATCGCATATATGGTTGCGATTATGGAGGCGCTTGGCGTGTATCAGGCGGCCAGTGAGATCCAGGGCGTCAAGCTTGAGGATCGTCAGGTTCGTTATGGTTTGGCCGGCGAGGCTGCCGGTTCCGCGATTTCTTCGATGATCGGCGGTTTCACCACTACCGCGTATCCGCAGAATGTCGCGTTGCTTAAGGTCACGGATGAGGGCAAGACCCGTACCCGTGTGCCGGTGATCATCGCCGGCGTGGTATTTGTGGTTCTTGGTTTCATTCCGAAGGCCGGAGCGGTATTGTCGTTGATTCCTTCCCCTGTGATCGGCGGCATTTTCCTGCCGGCCGCGGCAAGCCTGATCAGCACGGGCTTCAATACGCTGCGCAAGGTGGAGTCGAACGACCGTTCCCAGGCGGTCATTGGATTGTCCCTGCTGTTGGGCATCGCGCTGCCGAGCGCGTTGAGCGGCTTGGAGGGCGGCGCTCACGTGTTCTTCTCCAATTCGATTCTGGTTGGGGCGTTCTGTGTGGTGATTCTCAAGGCACTGCTGATCGACCTGCCGAATCTGATCAATCGTCGTAAAGGAAACAGCGAAGCTGAAGTTCCGTCGCAGATCTGATTTGCTTTCGAATATCAGTATCGTTTATAGAAAGGAATACCGCATATGACATCAATGTCGTTGGGTGCCGACGCGCAGGAAGTCAAGGCAAACGTGCTTGAGTTCATCGAAAAGTATGGTTGCGAGGTCGCTCCGGATGAGGCGTTCGACGCGCTCGCACATAAGATTTTCGCTTTCCAGTTTGCCTATAACATGCAGTATCGCGCGTATTGCATGTCTCGTAGGGTGACTCCGCAGATGTTGTCGGATTGGATGGATATTCCGCCGATGCCGGTGGATGGGTTCAAGATGCTGACGCTCACTTCGGTGCCTGAAGATGATTGCGAGGCAGTGTTCATGACCAGCGGCACTACGCATCCGGGTCAGCGTGGACGCAACTATCATCCTGATCTTGAGGTGTGGGATGCGTCGATGATCGGCCCGTTCCGTCATTTCATCATGCCTGACCGTGAGCGCATGCGTATCGCGGTGCTCTCCCTGCCTGGGAGATGAATCATAATGGTTCGTTGGCCCGTTATCTGACGCGTGCGGTGGAGCAGTGCGGCAGCGAGGGCAGCGGCTTCTTCTTCCATGAGGATGGTTTGGACTTCGCTGGTGTGGAAAAGTTCCTTGATCAGTCGGTGGCGGACGGCGAGCCGGTGATGCTGATGGGCGCTTCGTCCGCGTATCTGTATCTGCTTGACTATCTTGCCGAGCGGGGCAAAACCTATGCGTTGGCGAAGGATTCGCGTGTTTTCGATACCGGTGGTTTCAAGAGCACGAAAACCGATATGACCGTCGATGATTTGTATGCGAAGTTCCTTGAGGTGTTTGGCGTCGCACGCACGCATTGCGTGAACATGTACGGTATGACGGAGTTGAGTTCGCAGATTTACGATCAGAATCTGCTGTCGTACTATACGGATGGTTCGTCGAATTATCTGAAGGCGACGCCGTCGTGGGTTCGTTCCGTGTTCCTCGATCCGGCGACGCTCACGCCTGTCGCCGATGGCGAGCAGGGGGTGATCGCGCATTACGATTTGGCGAATTGGAATTCCTGTCTGGCGATTCTGACCGAAGATCTTGGCGTGCGCACCGATTCCGGTTACGAGCTCAACGGTCGTGCGAAGGGTGCGGAGGCACGCGGCTGCTCCATCGCCGTCGACGAGGTGATGGCGGCAAACGCATGAGCGTCATCGACATTTTCCATGCGCCGCGCGGCTTCGTATTTGAGGATTTCGAAACACGCGGCGTTCTCACCGACCGCGGTGAGGTCACGTTGCGTTATCCGGTACTCACGCCTGAGACTGTCCAAGATTTGTGCGAGACAACGCGTTGCAATCGATCGCAGACATTGGCAGCATATTCCGTCGAACACATCGTCGACATCATCGGCGAGGCGGTGGAATTGTGGACGAATCCCGATTATGAGGTCGCCAGATAGCGGAGTCTCTGATTCCCTCCATCACCGGCTATGACGCGACGATGACGCGTATCGAACTGAAACGTTACATGCGCATGTTCCGCAGACGCGAACTATTGCGTTTTCTTGATGACGAACTGCCAAGCCCGCGCATGCTGGACGAATACCGACCGAACAAGTCCGGCGGATACACGCGCCTGTACGGGCCGGACTTGACATTCCACGTGTTTTCCAGCAATGTTCCCGGCATTCCCGTATGGAGCATGACCATGAGTCTGCTGACGAAAAGCGCGATCATCGGCAAATCATCGTTCGACGAACCGCTGATGCCCGTACTGTTCGCTCGTTCTCTGACACAGATCAACCCGGATCTCGCCGACGTATTGGCCATAGTGCCGTGGCGCGGCGGCACGGTAGAGCTTGAAGACGTGGCGATCGGCGAAGCGAACGCCGTGATCGCCTACGGTTCGTCGCACACCACCGAGGCGATCCGTCCACGCGTGAGCGCGGGCAAACCGTTCCTCAGCTATGGCGCACGCATCGGCTTCTCACTCATCGGACGTGAAGCGCTACGCGTGGACACTCACGTGCAAACCGTGCACCGTATGGCCGTGGACGTGGCCACCTACGACCAGCAAAGCTGCCTGGCGCCGCAAACCATCTTCGTGGAACGCGGCGGAGCCATCTCCCCCGCTCAGACGGCGGAACTGCTCGCCAGCGAGCTCGACTCGCAACAACGCAAATATCCACGATCAACCCCTTCCGACACGGAATCCCTCGCCATCCGCAGGGCACGCTCTCAAACCGAGATGCAAGCGCTGTGCATGACGTCCATGACTCCAGACAGCGCCGCACAGGCCGACCCACAGGCACCGTTCGTCATCGAATCGCCGCAAGGCACCGACTGGACCGTGCTCTACTACCCCAATACCAGCAGTCTCCCCTCGTTGGGGACACCGCTCAACCGCACCATTAACATCGTCGCCGTGGACCAACTCAAACACGCGCTGCCCACACTGAAACCCTACCGCGAGTGGCTGCAAACCTGCGCGATCGCCACAAGCTCATCCAGACTGTTCGCACTCGCGCAACAAGTGGGCGAATACGGCATCGACCGCATCTGCCCCGTCGGAGAAATGAACCGCGCGAAATCCGGATGGCACCACGACGGCGGATTCAACATCCTCGACCTCGTCAGAGCCGTCGACATCGAACGCAACACCGACCGTTACGCCGACACCTTCGACATCGACTACGAATAATCCTAAAGGACCTTACGTGAACCAGCAATCCGAACACCGGACACTCACCGGCAAAACCGCCATCATCACCGGCGCAAGCCGAGGCATCGGCGCCGCAATCGCACTCAGACTCGCACAACTCGGCGCCAACGTGACCATCGACTACCTAAGCAACGACGAACGCGCCCAACACACCAAGCAACACATCGAAAACGAAGCGGACGCACAAGGACGCGTCATCACATGCAAAGCCGACGTGACCGACGAAACCCAAGTCAACGAACTCGCACAAACCACAGCCAACACCTTCGGCGGCATCGACATCCTCATCAACAACGCGCTCAGCCACTACTCGTTCGATCCACGCAACCGCAACACCTTCAGCAACACCAGCTGGAACGACTACGCGACCCAACTCGAAGGATGTCTCAAAGGCACCTACAACACCTGCACGACCGCGCTGCCCTACATGCGACGCCAATCATGGGACGCATCGTCAACATCTCCAGCAACCTCGTAGACAGCCCGATCGTCCCCTACCACGACTACATCGCAGCCAAAGGAGCACTCATCGGATTCACGCGCTCGCTGGCGCAGGAGGCCGGAGCGTGGGGCGTCACGGTGAACGCCATCGCGGCCGGTTTGACCGTGGGCACGGATTCGAGCCGCGCCACCACCGAAGACGTCCGCGAGCGCATCATCGCGCAGACGCCTTTGGGCAGGCTTGCCACGGCTGATGATATTGCGGGCGGTGTGGCGATGCTGGTTGGCGAGGACGCTCGTTTCGTCACCGGTCAGACGTTGCATGTCGATGGCGGACTCACGATGCGCTGATTACGAACATCCGGTGACAGCCTCGTTCTAGGCTCTATGCCATCGGGCCTGGAATGCAACAACCTGCATCCGAGGCCCGTTTCAATCTGCACACTGTATCCACCCATACCAAGATGGATCATCTAAAACCAATTCGTCAGAGGATTATCGGCATTACAACGAGCAGGCGTCGAAGAAACGCTCGATGACGGTGTCGTTGAGCAAGCGTCCGGTTCGGGTTGGAATCACACGTCCGTCACGGATAACGATAAGGCCTTCGTCTTCCATGGGCTGGATGCGAGCCATATCAACCATGTTTCCAAGGCGACTCAAATCCAGACCCTCACGTATGCGCAGACCAAGCATGATGATTTCTTCGAGGTTCTCCTCGTTGGAGATTCGTTCGCTTCCCGACCATGGCACATTATCATCGTTGATAGCCTGCCCCCACATGCGAGGATGCGCAATATCCCAGCTGCGCAAGCCCGACGATTTGACCGTTTCAGATGTTTCAGCCGACGTGGACTGTTCAACATCCATCACATTGCCGTAATGGCTGTGTGCGCCGGGACCGAGCCCCGCCCAATCAACATTGCGCCAATAGCCAAGATTATGTTGCGATTCATAACCAGGACGTGCCCAATTGCTGATCTCATACCATTCAAGACCGGCTGCGCTCAGTAGATCGTCGGCAATCTCATACTTGGTCGCCTCATCGTCATCATCAGGCGTAGGCAAGGTTCCAACAGCAATCTGACGTCCCATTTTCGTGTTCGGTGCGACGGTCAACGCATATGCCGAAATATGGTCAACACCCAAGTCGATCGCCGTCCGTACGGAAACACGCCAATCGTCGAGACTCTCCCCCGGCGCACCGTAAATCAAATCCACGCTGGAACGCATGCCGGCAGCATTTGCCGCTGCGATTCCCGCCGCCACATTGGCCGGGGTATGCGTACGATCCAATGTTTTCAGCACGCTTGGCACAGCCGACTGCATGCCGAAAGAGATGCGGTTGAATCCGCCGTCCGCGAGTTCCTTCACGTAATCGGCGTTCACCGTGTCCGGATTCGCTTCGGTGGTGATTTCCGCATTGTCGGCAATGCCCCACGTGTCACGCACGGCATTCAACATGGCGACCAGATCCGAGGCTTTCAGAATCGTGGGAGTGCCACCGCCGAAAAAGACGGTGGCCGCTTCCGGTTCGTTAACGCCATGCGCGATCTGCCAATCATGGACGATTGACATCTCGCGAATCACCATATTGGCGTAATTGCCACGCGAAGCGCCCGCTCCCATGTCGACAGCGGTATACGTGTTGAAATCACAGTACCCACAGCGCCGTATGCAGAACGGCACATGAATGTAGGCTTCGAACATCAGCCTTCGGTTTTCTGGGCGGCGCGAATCTTGTCTTTGGTGTCGCGGTCGTTGCCTGCGTCTCCGGTCGACAATGCGGCGATGAACGCCTCCTGCGGCACCTCGACATGGCCGAGCATCTTCATACGCTTCTTGCCGGCCTTCTGCTTTTCGAGCAGCTTGCGCTTACGGGAAATATCGCCGCCATAACACTTGGCGAGCACGTCCTTGCGCAGTGCGCGAATGTTCTCACGTGCGATAATGCGGGAGCGATGGCGGCCTGAATCGGAATTTCGAACTGCTGGCGAGGAATGAGCTCACGCAACTTCTTCGTCATCATCACGCCGTAGGAATACGCCTTATCCTTATGCACGATGGCGCTGAACGCATCGACCTTCTCACCCTGGATGAGAATATCGACCTTCACCAGATCGGCGGACTGTTCGCCGTCCTCATGGTAGTCGAGCGACGCATAGCCCTTGGTGCGGCTCTTCAACTGGTCGAAGAAGTCGAACACGATTTCGGCCAACGGAATGCGATAATGCATTTCCACACGGTCGGCGGAAATATATTCCATAGTGCCCATCTGTCCACGATGGTCCTGGCACAAGTCCATAACCGCGCCGATGAATTCCTTCGGAGTGATGATGTCGGCGGCAACCACCGGTTCGACGATCTGCTTGATCTTGCCGTCGGGGAATTCGCTCGGATTGGTCACACGATGCACGGAATTGTCTTCCGCGGTGACCTCGTATGGCACGTTCGGTGCGGTGGAGATCAAGTCGAGATCGAATTCGCGGCTCAGTCGTTCGGTCACGATTTCCATATGCAGCAGGCCAAGGAAGCCGCAGCGGAAACCGAAACCCAACGCCACGGACGTTTCCGGCTCGTAGATCAAAGCCGCGTCGTTGAGCTTGAGCTTGTCGAGCGCCTCACGAAGTTCCGGATACTGCGCGTTGTCGATTGGGAACAGGCCAGCGTAGACCATGGGCTGCGGGTCACGATAGCCTTCGAGCGGATCGGCCGCAGGCTTGAGCGCGGAAGTGATGGTGTCGCCCACCTTGGACTGGCTGACGTCTTTCGCGCCGGTGATAACATAACCGACCTCACCCGCACCAAGCGCCTTCGTAGGCATCATGTCTGGCTGATCACGCCGATTTCAATCGGATCATGGGTCATGCCGATACCCATCATGTGCAGTTTCTCACGGGAACGCAACTCGCCATCGACCATACGAATGTAGGTGACGATGCCGCGGTAGGAGTCGTAGACGGAGTCGAAGATCAGCGCACGCGCGGGAGCTTCCGGATCGCCGGTTGGTGCAGGAACGTCGGCAACAATGCGGTCGAGCAGTTCGGTCACGCCTTCACCGGTTTTACCGGACACGCGCAGCACTTCGGAAGGATCGCAACCAATCAGACCTGCGATTTCCTCGGCATGCTTGTCTGGTTCCGCGCTGGGAAGATCGATTTTGTTCAGTACAGGAATGATGGCCAGATCATGGTCGATGGCCATATACAGGTTCGACAGGGTCTGCGCTTCGATGCCCTGCGTCGCGTCGACAAGCAGCACTGCGCCTTCGCATGCGGCGAGAGCGCGGGAAACCTCATAAGTGAAATCGACGTGGCCTGGAGTGTCGATCATGCCGAGGGTATATTCAGTGCCGTCGAACGTCCACGGCACGCGCACAGCCTGCGATTTGATGGTGATGCCACGCTCCTGCTCAATATCCATACGATCCAGGAAACGATCACGCATCTCACGTTCGGGCACGATGCCGCTGAGCTGCAGAATACGGTCTGCCACCGTGGACTTGCCGTGATCGATATGCGCGATGATGCAGAAATTGCGAATCAACGACTGATCGGTGAAACCGGGCTGGTTATGCTGCTGGCCCACGCCATCCTCCTCTTGAAATATTCGACGCAAACGATTCTAACTGCTAGTATCGGCATGGTGAGTCGCGACACTCCTAAGCCCGTTGGCAATTTATCCGCGCGCCATGTTATCATCATCGTTTGTATGTCCTTATAGAAAACGTCGTTTGGAGAAATAGTGGCAAACATTAAGTCGCAGAAGAAGCGCGTTCTCACCAACGAGAAGGCCCACAAGCGCAACGTGGCCGTGAAGTCCAGCCTGAAGACTGCCGTTCGCGCCACCCGTGAAGCTATCGCCGCCGGCGATAAGTCCGCAGCAGAAGCCGCCTACAAGGTCGCAGCTCAGAAGCTCGACAAGGCTGCTGGCGCTGGCGTGATTCACAAGAACCAGGCTGCTAACCGCAAGTCCGGTCTTGCCGTGGCCATCAACGCTCTCTGAGTTTTAGAAGCTCACAGCTAACGAAAATCCCGCAGGTTTTTCCTGCGGGATTTTTTGTTACGCAAATGTCTTCCGTTTAATTACCATCTCACTGTCGCTACCTACGCTTGTCACACTTGCGTTTGTCGGAATCCTTATCAGAATGAATGACCGGTCGTTTCAAATATTTCGCTTCACTTGGCAGATATGTATTATGACGCACCAACGCTCCCGGAAGCTGAATGTCGAAAATCACCGATACCAATCGCATGCTGACCATCAATGCGACGATCAGCAGATCAAGCACCACTTCGGCTGGAAAACTGACGATTCCAGCGTCCACGCCTTTGCAGACAAGCACCGTCAGTACGCACCCCACGGCAGATGGAACCGCATACCAATGTTTGTCACGAATCACCATCGGCACTTCGTTGATGAGCATGTCTCGAATCAGCCACCTCCAAGCGCGGTGAACATGCCGAGAAAAACCGCGGTCATGCCTGACGTGTGGTACATCATGGCTTTGCTGGTACCGTTGACCGCATACAATCCCAATGCCAGAGCATCCAACGACAGCATGGACCATTTGAGCCTGTTGATTTCGGGATGGCACACCGCGACGGCCACCGAAGCCAGCAGAGCAACGATCACCAGTCCTTTATCCGACACGCCTACCGGTGGCGCGATGCCCAGCAGCACGTCACGGATGATTCCTCCGCCCAATGCGGTGAGCCATGTGGTGACGAGAATCGCGAAGATATCGTAGCCTTTGCGCACGGCGGCAAGTCCGCCGCACATGCCGCAGCAGAACGTCGCCAAATATTCAATCCCCCAAAAGAAGGCATTACTCTCCAACGCCACCGACATGCTTTCCCATCCTTTTCCCTTCCCTCACTTCCCTCACTCTCGGATTTCGCGACTTCCCATCGTACACAATAAGCCGAGGGGCGGGAAACATGGTGTTCGACCGTAGGCTTGGCCGAACGGCCTTGAGTGTGTCGAATACCATGTTCCCCGCCCCTCGGCGGACTTTGAACTATAAGTCAGTCGCGAAAAATCAGCAGACCTTCCACATCCAGTTGTGCGGATCCTCGATCTCGCCAAGCTGGATGCCCAGCAGCTGGTTGCGCAGGTTCACGGTGAATTCGCCGGAGTTGCCGTCGGCAACGGTCACGTCGAACTTCTCGGACTTGAAACGACCGATCGGGGTGATGATGGCTGCGGTACCGCAAGCGAACACCTCGGTGACTTCGCCGGACTTGATGTCTTCGAGCAACTGGTCCAGAGCGATCATGGTTTCGACCACGTCGTGGCCGTTGTCCTGGATGAGCTGAATCAGGGAGCGACGGGTCACGCCCGGCAGAATGTTACCGGTCAGAGACGGGGTCTCTACGTGGCCGTCCTTGTGCACGACCATCATGTTCATGCCGCCAAGCTCCTCGAGGTAGGTCTTGGTAGCGGCGTCGACGAAGCAGACCTGCTCGCAGCCGTGGTCGATGCCGGTGTATTCGCCCAGCAGGGATGCGGCGTAGTTGCCACCGCACTTGGCGAAGCCGGTGCCGCCAGGGCCGGTGCGGAACCACTTGTCTTCAACCCAGATGCTGACCGGCTTCACGCCGCCTGGGAAGTACGGGCCGGACGGGGATGCGATCACGCAGTAGTCCACTTCCTGCGGAGCACGCACGCCGAGGAACGGCTCGGAAGCGAACATGAACGGACGCATGTACAGGGTGTACTCGCGGCGGGTCGGAACCCAGTTCACGTCACGCTTGACGAGGGCGGCCACGGAACCGATGAAATCGTCGATCGGCAGTTCCGGCAGGTACAGACGCTTGGCAGAGTTCTGGAAACGCTCGGCGTTCGCATCCGGACGGAACAGCAGGTGGAGCCATCGGCATGACGGTAGGCCTTCAGACCTTCGAAGCATTCCTGAGCATAGTGCAGAACGGATGCGCCCGGATCCATCTTCAGCGGCGCATACGGCTCGATGCGGCGGTCTCCCCAGCCTTCGCCCTTGGTCCAAGTCATGTGGGCCATGTTGTCGGAGAAGACCTGACCGAATGCCGGCTTGTCGATGAGTTCGGCACGTTTGGCGTCGGATGCCGGGTTGTCGTTCGGGAGCACGGTGAACTTCTCGGTGAGCTTGTCAAGCTCTGCCGGATCGTGATGATTCTGTTCAGTCATTCTTTACTTCTTCTTGTTGCAGCCGCCCGAAAGCGGCCCGCGGTTGTTGGTATCCCAGTGCTTGTGGCACCGGTTCTGGTTAGTAACTTTCCCACATCATAATCTCTTTCGATTACAAGCGTTCGCGATATGAGATAGGAAGAAACATCCTGCGAAAAAGTCGCCGCCCTCACGCCTGATTGATGCTCCATAGACTCGGAATGTATTCTGAATTGTTCAAAAAATGACTGTGCCTCATTCCCCAAAACACCATTATGACGTTCAGTCTCTGACAGCGGGATGTGGGTGAGAATGATGGGGCGAGTAGTTTCGACGTCGTAGTACAACATGCCGCTGTCGCCTATTGGGGTGAGGAGACTTCATGGCGGAAGGCGCTGGAAACGCAGCCTTCCCAACGCTCGTCGCGTTCTGCGTGTTCCGTTCGTCGCTTTCGGTCATGCTGCGATCCTTTCGGGTGAAGCATGCAAGCCAACCCTCCGATGTATTGGCGGATACTCGAAAAAGCAATACCCCCGTCATTAGACGGGGGCAATAAGATTGTTGGCGTCACGATGCTTGTTTCAGCGGCGTTCTCCCGGATTGCGGATCTGCATGGCCGCGCCGTCTTCCATGATTGAGAAGCCGTGCTTCTGGTAGAAGGTGGCGTTCTTGCTTTCTTCCGGCATGACTTCAATATAAAGGTAGTCGCGATATCTCTCTTTGACCATGCCCACCAGGTGGCCTGCGATGCCATGACCCTGATATTCCGGATCGACCAGCACGTAATGCATATAAGCCACCATCTCAGTGTCATCGAGCACGCGCACCAAGCCTACCAAGCGGTCGCCGTCCCATGCGCTGAACACGGTGGACGATCCCATCAGAGCCTTGTACAGACGTTCCGGATATTTGCCTGACACCCCATCCGACGGATCGGAACAGTTGCTGCGTCTGTTCTTTGGTGAACTTCTTTTCATCGGTATACGTGATTCCCATAGTCCCGAGCGTGGTTGCATGCTACGCGCGGACTGAAGCCAGTCTCTACATTCGGACGTGATTTTGGAATCACGTTTACGTTGGCTCAGGCCAGCCAGTAACCGCACGCAACGGCCATGACGGGCACGACGATCGAAGCCAGCGCATAGCCGATGAAACAAGCGATTTTCCCATTGCGCAGGAGCGTAACCGTCTCGTTCATCATGGTTGAGAACGTTGAGAAACCGCCGAGAAATCCTGTTGCGAGCAGTAGGCGGCAGTCGGGGCTTATGGTGTTCGCCGCGAACAATCCCGCCACCAAGCCGGCAAGCAGACCGGCCACAACATTGATGGCAAACGTCGAAAGCGGGAACGTTTTGCGCCACAATGCCTTGATATACGAATCACAGATATAGCGTGCGGCCGCGCCGACGCCACCGCATGCGCATACGCCGATCGCAAGCATTGCGCTCATCGGATCGCCTCCTTGTCAGCATGTTCGTCTTTGTTTCGTTCCGCCAACCACGAACCGCATAAGGCACCGGCGTAGGCGAGCGAAAAACCGACAATGAACGTTGCGCAGCAATAGGTGAGTACTCTGGGAATCGCGTGATCGTCAATCATCATGAATTCTTCCAATGCGAGCGTGGACATGGTGGAAAGGCCTCCGCACATGCCCATGCCGAATCCACGATTCACGTATTCTTTTGCACGGCCTTTCAACAGGCTGGAAGATCCCAGCCATGCGGAAAGCGCCGCATATACGAAGCAGGCCACCATATTGGCCGTGAACGTACCGACATGGAAGCCGCCCACGTCCGCAATGGACGAGCTCGCATACCGCAGTCCCGTGCCGACGCATCCGCCAAGGAATACCACCGTCACCACATCAAGCCGAATAATATACTTATTCAAATGTTTCTCTCTTCCGCACCGTCTCACTTTGTCTCTCGTGCATTGTTTCCATGCATCGTCAGTCATGCTAGTCGTTATTCGATTGGAATGCTGATGCATGTCACGTATTTGCTGGAATCCTGCGTCAGATCATTGTCGATCAGTGTGATCTCACGTGGGAACCTACCACCGTCAAATGATGATTCTCGATATAGTCCATTAATGTGCGGCATCAGGATGGCTGCCGGGAAAACGGATCGTCACGCAGTCCGTCTCCGGCAGTACGCAATCGCTCCCTTCGTACCCGACAGTGCCATACGGGTTCACTGAACGTATAGGCGAGTATAGTCCGTATCCACCCGTTGTATCAATATTGCGTAAGGAATGCAGGATTTGCCGTCAGTCTCTTATGTCTTCCAGCTCATAGAACGGGTGTTGCCGGGTATGAAAAAGCCCATGTGCGTCTGAGCACATGGGCTTTTCATCATCTCTTACGGTTGTTCAAAACCGTAAGATGGAAGTTTGCTTCCTTAAGCTATCTGAACTCACTCAGCGTTTTCAGCCGGAGCGGTTTCGACCGGAGCAGCCTCATCGGCAGCGTCTTCCGGCACCTCGACGGTGACGACGGACTCTTCCGGATCCTCGACGTCGAGCACAACGCCTTCCGGCAGCACGACGTCCTTGGCGAAGACCTTGGAACCGTCGGTCAGGCCGTCAACGTTGACCACGATCTTCTCCGGCAGGTTGGCGACATCGGCGCGAACCTTGAGCTCCTGAATGTCGACGAATGCGACGGCAGCGCCCTTCGGGGTGCCCTCGACGAACACCGGCACCTCGACGTCGATCTTCTCGCCGGCCTTGACCTCGTAGAAGTCAACGTGCTCGACGATGCGCTTCACCGGGTTGCGCTGAACGTCCTTGACGACGGCCATCTTGGTCTCGTCACCGAACTTGATGGTGAACAGAGCGTTGGTGTGACGCAGGGACAGGGTGGTTTCCTTCATCGGCAGCTGCACGAAGACCGGCTCTTCGCCGCCTGCGTACACGGTGGCCGGAATAAGGTTGGCAACGCGCATGCGGCGGGCAGCGCCCTTGCCGAACTCGGTACGGGCAGCGCCTTCGAGGGTAATGGTGGTAGCCATGGGCTATTTCTCCTTATGTTTTATTCGTTCATTCTGTTTCGGCGCATCAACGAGCCGTGAATCAACACAAGGAGCCTACAATCACACGCCGAGTCGATTACGGAAGCCATACGCTTCCCTCGCCAAGACAACAGTTAACCAGTATACGGCGAGGGCGGACATTATCGAAAAACGTCTCACATCAAAAATGAAAAAATCTGTCAAAGCCCACGAAAACGCCGTACGCACGTACAATCGATAGTAATTGTGAACAATCCGTCAATCGCAAGGAAACGAGACAGCAATGAAGCATGACAATGACACAATCGTTCGCGACATTTGCATCGCCACGGGAGCCGTGACGGCTGCCTGTATCGCATCGTTGGCTACGACTGCGAAATACCTGTTCCATTTCTGCATCGATACGCAATGGAAACGTTCCGTTTTCCATCAATCGCTGATTGCGCCGGAGCGTATCGAAAAACTTCAGCAGGGTGAGGCACAGGAAGCAGGAGAATGGTTCGCGCAAGCCAAACAGCCTGTGACGATTACCAGCGATGATGGACTTCGACTGCATGGATGGCTGTTCGATCCGGATTGCACTGCGCCAAAACCACACCTGTACGCAATCTGCATGCATGGTTATACCGGTGTACCGGAGGAAACCGCGAAATGGGCACATCGTTACGCCCGCATGGGCTTCACCGTATTGGTTCCGTCACAGCGTGCCCAAGACTTGAGCGAGGGACGGTACGTCGGCATGGGCTGGCTTGAACGCAATGATCTACTGAATTGGATCGACCTTATCGCGTCGAGTGACGCCGACGCCCGTATCCTGCTGTATGGCGGTTCGATGGGCGCGGCAACGGTGATGATGACGACGGGAGACCCGCGTCTGCCGCGCAATGTGGTGTCCGCGATTGTCGATAGCGGCTACACGTCTGCGCGCATGGTGTTCATCGACAGCTTCGGCATTCGTCGCGTCTGCCGAAACCGCTTGCCGCGGTATGTGTGGATGCCGCGGGATTGTTCTGCAAACATTATGCAGGGTACGATTTTTCGGAAGCCACCTGTCTGCAGTCGCTCAGACATACTGTCATTCCGATGCTGTTCATTCATGGCGAACAGGACGACATCGTGAGCTCACGTTTTCTCAAGATCAATTACGAAGCGTGCTCGAGCATCGATCGAGAAAAGCTCATGGTTCCCGACGCACGCCATATGGAAGCATCCGTCGTGGATCCCGAACTGTATTGGAACACCGTCAATGCCTTCATCAAACGCGCATTCGAATTGTGAGCCATGAAAACTGTGTCAAGGTTCACATGAGATTTTCCTCATGCTTATCCCCAAGGTGAACATACACAATGTTCATTTGTTGGAAAATCCAATGAAATCAACGGCTTACCCACTTCTGCCGCCTCCCGGCACGCTCAAGGCCACGAAATACTTCACCATTATCTTGTTGTTTGTTCGTCGCAGGGCGAACAACAACAGAGAGGAACGAATATTACATGGCCAATCAACATCCTTGGCATGTCGGCCGCCTTCCTTGGACCCTTCGTCGAAAAGGACATCAAGAAATCGGCTTTGATCTCAACGGTCTGCTTCGCCTGCAGGTTCGCCGGTACCGGAGCCAGTATCGCGGCAGGATGCCCCCGGCGTGCTCATCTTCTATGGCGTAATCATGGGCATTGGATTGGGCGTCGGCTATCTGACGCCGGTGAAGAACCTAATGCTGTGGTTCGCCAAAGGTCTCGCCACCGGCATCGCCGTCGCGGGATTCGGTCTGGCCAAGGCCATCGCGGGAAGCATCAGCGTCATCCTGACCGTCGATGCCGTGTTCAACGCTGCCGATGCTGCTTGAGCAGCACTTTGGCATGAAGTCAGTGTCCACCGTGCACGGACTGGCTTTGAGCGCGTGGGCGTTCGCCGGATTGTCCGGCAACCAGTTGGCATCCTTCGTCGTCTCTCATGCGACGGATGCGGCCCACCGATACAGCGCGCTGATTCCGATCATCACCGTACTGTACGCCGTCGCTCTCGCGTCCATCATCGCCGTGACGCTCGCCACGAAAGGCAAGGACGCCAACGCCTTATCATCACGTTGAGCGGCATGATACATCGTTCAACACGCTGACACGGCGGATGAGCCCATCAACGCCTTATGCGGATGTTCTGGGCATTCGCTTGTTAGCCGCCCTGCGCCGGGGAACAGACTTTGGTTCCGCTCCCCGGCGAACTTCTTCCCATTGATATATACGATGTATATGATTCCTTCCTTTCCCAATCCATTTCCCCGTATTCCACCGCATCGCCTTCCGATTCACGTACGCTGACGGTAGCCGTGAAAAACAATGGCATCCCCTCCGTTGCGGTCGAATATATGGATCAGATACCACAATTGCAGCAATATCATGACGAACAAGGTTCCCCTGCCCGCGTGTTTTCCGCCACACAGGTACTGTAGTGGGTATGGAACAATCATCTGGAGCTTTCCCGCCGTCCCGCATCGAAGTGCGCGGTGCCTGCGTACATAATCTCAAGAACGTCGACGTCGACATTCCGTTGAACAAATTAATCGGCATCGCCGGTATCTCCGGGTCCGGAAAGAGCTCTCTCGCTTTAGGTGTGCTATACGCTGAAGGATCCCGACGTTATCTGGAGGCTTTGTCGACGTATACCAGGCGACGTCTCACCCAAGCGAGTCGAGCGCAGGTAGTCGACATACGTCATGTGCCCGCGGCTCTCGCCTCCATCAAAGACCTTCAGTGCCCGGCGTGCGATCCACGTTCGGCACGATGACGGAGCTGCTCAACAGTCTGCGTCTGTTGTTCTCCCGTTGCGCCTCACATGTCTGCGAGCATTGTGGCGAACGCAACCGTCCCACAATGAACGTGGCGGCCGAGTTGCCTATACGATGCACATCCTGCAATCAACTCATGCACCCACCATCCGCCGAACAGCTGTCGTTCAATTCCGCCGGCGCATGCCCGACCTGCTCCGGAACAGGCATCGTGCGAACCGTCGACCGTGCTTCCCTGGTACCAGACGAGACCAAAAGCATCGACGCCGGCGCAGTATTACCATGGGGATCGTTGATGTGGGATCTGATGAAGCAGGTGTGCGGCGCGATGGGAGTGCGCACGAACATTCCATTCAACCAGCTGACCGACGCCGAGCGGGACATCGTGTTCAACGGCCCGGCCGTCAAGAAGCATATTCTATACAAACCGAAGAAAGGCAATGATTTCGCCGAACTTGACTTCACGTACTTCAACGCCGTGTATACCGTGGAGAACGCGCTCGCCAAAGCCAAGGATGAGAAGGGTATCAAACGCGTGTCGAGATTCCTCAGCGAGCAACCATGTCCGGATTGTTCCGGTACGAGGCTTTCACAGCAGGCTCGTCAACCGCAGATTCTCGGTATTAATCTGGCACAAGCCACGGCGATGACACTTGACGAAACGATACGTTGGGTGCGTTCAGTACCCAAGTCATTGCCGCAGGAGATGCGTGCGATGGCCACAGCCATCTGCGAATCGTTCGAGGATACGGCCGAGCGGCTCGTGGAACTCGGATTATGCTATTTGTCGCTTGACCGCGCAGGTGCGACACTGTCCACCGGCGAGCGCCAACGTGTGCAGTTGGCCCGTTCGGTGCGTAACCGCACTACAGGCGTGCTGTATGTGCTGATGAACCGTCTATCGGATTGCATCCGGCGAATGTGGATGGACTGTTGGGCGTGATGCGCGATTTGGTGGCTGACGGCAATTCGGTGGTTGTGGTCGATCATGATACCCGTGTGCTTGCCGCGATGGATCATTTGGTGGAGATGGGTCCAACGGCCGGTGCCGAAGGCGGTCATGTGATCGCTCAGGGTGCGGTGGCGGATGTTATGACGGCACCTGGTTCTCAGATAGCGCCTTTTCTGCGTGATGGTGGCAAAATACATGAGCGGGCGCGGCCGCAGATTGACTTAGATGCGATGTTCGCCAAGGGTCGGATTCATTTGGAGACGAATACCGTGCATACGGTGCATCCGTTATTGGTGGACATTCCGCGAGGACGTCTCACTGTGGTGTCTGGCGTGTCGGGTTCCGGTAAGACGACGATGGTATTGGAGACACTGGTCCTGCGTTGCGCTCGGCCGCTGATGGTACCGTTTCCCCGAGCTCGATTCGTCTGATTGACGCGGATGGCATTTCGAAAGTGGAACTGATCGATGCCACGCCCATTGGAGCAAACATCCGTTCGACCGTGGCGACATATTGCGGTGTTCACGATGATCTGCGTCGTGCGTTTGCGAAGACTTCCGATGCCCATAAGAAGAATCTCAAACCTGGCGCATTCTCATACAACACGGGCAAGTTGCGCTGCTCCACTTGCGATGGAACCGGTACCATTTCGTTGGACGTGCAGTTCCTGCCCGATGTTGACGTCACGTGTCCCGATTGCCATGGGACACGGTATGCACAGACCGCCGATGACATTCGATTGGTTTGCGCGGACAGCGTCGCCCGTTCACTGCCGGAATTGATGTTGCTAAGCGTCGACGAGATGATGCCTCTATTGGATTTCCTACGCCCCGTTCGATCGAAACTGGCCACACTGCATGAGCTTGGCCTGGGGTATCTGACACTTGGCGAGCCGACTCCTGCGTTATCAGGCGGCGAAGCGCAACGGCTGAAGCTGGCCAGCGAAATGGGACGCGGACAGTCCGGTTCGGTATTCGTGTTCGACGAGCCGACGATCGGGCTACACCCGTTGGATGTGCTGGTATTACTACGCGTGTTCGACTCGTTGGTGGCTTCTGGGGCGACAGTTGTAGTAATCGAACATGATCTTGATGTAATCGCGAACGCGGATTATCTCATCGACATGGGTCCGGGCGGAGGCATGGCCGGCGGTCGCATCGTATGCGAGGGAACACCGGAAACGGTCCGTGCCTGTCCTGACAGCGTCACGGGCAGATATCTGCGTGGATGATCCGACGCGAACTCGCCCGTGACGGTTTCCCATAGCTGCTTTCCTCGGGGTTGTCTGGGATACAGTCAGAAATCCCAGTCATCGTCGTCGGTCTCGACTGATTTGCCCATTACGTACGAGCTTCCCGAACCGGAGAAGAAGTCATGGTTCTCATCGGCGTTCGGACTTAACGCGGCAAGGATCGACGGGTTCACGTCGCAGATCTCTTGTGGAAAAAGCGCTGGATATCCGAGATTCATCAACGCCTTGTTGCCGTTGTATCGCAGGAACTTTTCGACATCTTGCGTCAATCCGACAGGCTCGTAGAGACTGCGCGTGTACTCCACCTCGTTATCATACAACTCGTTGAGCAGGTCGTAGGTGTAGTCGCGCAGTTCGCCGCGTTTGTCCTCGCTGACCCGCTCAAGCCCTTTTTGATATTTGTATCCGATGTAATAACCATGCACGGCTTCGTCGCGGATAATAAGACGGATCACGTCGGCGGTGTTGGTAAGTTTGGCATGCGCGGAGAAATACATCGGTAGATAGAAGCCTGAGTAGAACAGGAACGATTCCAGCAGCGTGGAGGCCACTTTGCGCTTGAGTGGACTATCCCCCTCGTAATAGTCGAGCACGATGCGCGCTTTCCTTTGCAGATACTCGTTCTCCTCACTCCAAGAGAACGCCTCGTCGATCTGTCGGGTGGAACACAAGGTGGAGAAAATCGAGGAATAGCTCTTGGCGTGCACTGACTCCATGAACGCGATGTTCGTATAGACGGCTTCCTCATGCGGGGTAAGCGCATCGGGTATGAGGCTGACCGCGCCAACGGTTCCCTGGATGGTGTCAAGCAAGGTGAGACCGGTGAACACGCGCATGGTCAACGTATGCTCGGCCTCGCTCATTGTGCGCCAAACGGGCAAATCATTGGAGACGGGCACTTTCTCCGGCAGCCAAAAATTGCCGGTCAACCTGTCCCATACCTCAAGGTCCTTGTCATCCTCAAGTTTGTTCCAGTTGATGGCACTCACACGGTCAATGAGCTTAATCCTCTGTCGAGGTACGGATATCGGCGCCATGATGGTCGTCCTTTCTAATCGTCGTCTTATCGTCGCGGCCGTATAACCGCCTGTATTCGTCCGGAGCCGTCAGACGAAGCATCGCGCGGTAAACCAAACGAGACATGTCTTTTCTTTTCCTTTCAAGTCACAGGTTTCACAACATGCAACTGACGCAGCCTTGTACTTCGGTGCCAGACAACGCCTGCTGACGAATGCGGATGTAATACAGCGTTTTGATGCCTTTGCGCCATGCATAAATCTGCGCCTTGTTCAAATCTCGGGTAGTCGCCGTATCGGGGAAGAACAAGGTCAACGACAGGCTTGATCGACATGCCACGTTGCCTCGGCATACGTATCAACAATGGCCTTCCATCCGATTTCGTACGCATCCGCGAAATACTGGAGATTGTCGTTGGTCATATACGGAGCTGGATAGTAGATCCGTCCAATCTTGCCTTCCTTGCGAATCTCAATCTTCGAGGCGATAGGATGGATGGAGCTCGTGGAATGATTGATGTACGAAATTGACCCGGTGGGCGGCACGGCCTGTAGATATTGGTTGAAGATACCGTCACGTATGATGTCGTCACGCAGACGACGCCAATCATCCTCGTTGGGGATATGGATGCCCCGCCGTGCGAACAGCGACGCGATTTTCCCGGTCTTCGGCGCCAGCGAGCGCTCGCCGTTCGTATATTTGTCGAAATAGTTGCCTGCGCCTGCAGGCTTCGCATAGGCGGACCGTTCGAAGCCTGCAAACCGTGTTCCGCGTTCGACTGCGAGCTCATGCGAGGCACGGTAGGCATGGTATGCAACGGTCATGAAGTACATGTCGGTGAAGTCGAGGGCTTCCGGTGAACCGTACATGATCGATTCTCTGGCAAGGAATCCATGGAGGTTCATCTGTCCCAGCCGATGGCATGACCTTCGTCGTTGGCGCGTCGGATGGATGGCACACACGCGATGTCCGTATGTTCCGACACCGAGGTCAATGCGCGAATCGCACGTTCCACGGTTCGTCCCAAATCACCGTCCATCGCTTTGGCGATGTTGAGCGATCCAAGATTGCAGGACACGTCACGTCCCACGTGATTGTAGGACAGATCCTCATGATAGGTGCTTGGCTCCTGCACTTGGAGGATCTCCGAGCACAGGTTGCTCATGGCGATTCGTCCGTCGATCGGGTTGGCTCGGTTCACAGTATCTTCGAACACCATGTACGGGTATCCGGATTCGAATTGCAATTCGGCCAAAGTCATGAAGAACTCTCGTGCGTCGATGTAGGTTTTCCCGATGCGTTCATCGTCCACCATATTCCGGTAGTTTTCGCTGATGGAGACATCGGCGAAGGGTCTACCCATGACGCGTTCGACGTCATATGCTGAACAGGGCCATAGGTTCGTGTCTCTTCGCCAGCTCGAATGTGATGTCGGGTATCACTACTCCAAGAGCCAAAGATTTGATACGGATCTTCTCATCCGCGTTCTCGCGTTTGGTATCGAGGAAATGCACGATGTCCGGATGATGAGCGTTGAGGTACACCGCACCGGCACCCTGTCTAGCGCCCAACTGGTTGGCGTAGCTGAAAGAGTCCTCAAGCAGTTTCATCACAGGCACAACGCCGCTGGACTGGTGTTTGATGCGCTTGATGGGCGCGCCGGCCTCGCGCAGATTGCTAAGCAACAGCGCGACGCCTCCACCTCGTTTGCTCAGCTGCAATGCGGCGTTGATGCCACGCGATATGGACTCCATGTTGTCTTCGATACGTACGAGAAAACAGCTGACCGCCTCTCCGCGCTGCGCTTTGCCGAGGTTGAGGAAAGTGGCGTCGCCGGTTGGAAACGTCCTGATATAAGTCTTCGAAATACGATTCGGCGGCCGCATGGTCGCCGGCGGCAAGCGCGAGCGCAACGGCGGCCGCACGTTGCGGGAAGTTCTCCAGGTACTGTTTGCCGTCAAAGGTTTTCAATGCGTATGAGCGGTGAAACTTGAAAGCTCCGAGGAATGTATCGAATTCGAATCCGCAGTCATCCACGTTGCGGTAGAACCTGTCAAGGAATTCGGCATCATATTGGGCAAATACGGATTCGTCGTAATAGCCGTCTGCGATGAGCCGGCTGAGTCTGTCTTGTGTGGAGTTGAAACGGACGGTGTTCGGCAGCACGTGCTTTTCGACGTACTCGCGTACGGCTTGGATGTCTTTATCAAATTGGATGCGCCCCTGCTTGTCGTAGAGATTCAGCATCGCGTTGAGCGAGTGCCAGTCATGGGCGCGATCGTAGGAGGCTATGACGTCGGTTACTGCGTGTGGTGTCGTTGAATCTTCTGGCATGGTTATCGTTGTTCCTGTTGTGTGTATTCGTCGAAAAATCTGCGCAGTCCTTCGCGCACGGTCGCGGTGTCTTCTGAAGTGCCCATCAGTTCGAACCGGTAGAGTAGCGGCACGCGGCATTTAGCGCGATGATGTCGCCTGCGATGCCGTAGGCTTCGCCGAAGTTGGTGTTACCCGATGCGATGACGCCGATGATGCCACTGCGGTTGCGTTCATCATTGAGGAATCGTTTGACTTGCACGGGCACTGCTTTGCCGATTGTTCCTCCGCCGTATGTGGGTGTCAGCAAGACGTAGGCTCATCCACATGCAGCTCCGGCTCGTCCGGCCGCAGCGGGATGCGCATTGTATGAATGCCGAATTCATCCAATCGGCATCCTTCGACGAAGCGTGTCGTATTGCCCGATGCCGACGAGAAGTACACCAACGCACTCACCGGCAGCGAGCCTCCAGCTCGTGGATTTTGTCGGGACGATACCCGGACCAGGATTCGTCGTCTGCGATGATGACTGGCATCTGCCGCCATCCTTCGTTCCGCAATCTGTCGGAAATACGTGCGTTGGCCGTAATGTCGACAGTCGTATAGGGAAGGCCTCGTTTGTCCAATTGGCGTTTCGTCGCCGTGCATTGCGGGCAGTTTGCTTTGGTGTATAACGTAATGTTCATGTTCCACGTCCTTTCACGACCGTACGTCGTTGGTATGTGGCACACATTATCCGAACGAAAATAAAAATCAAGACCACAACATACAGTGTCTCGTCACATTTTCAAACACTATATACGGCGTGTTTCCAGTATTGGCAACAGTTTTGAAGTTCTAGAGCAGGACGTGGGCCGGATTTGTGGGATTTTTCACATCGGATGCAATCGTTCTTCACCGAAAGCCCCATGCCATAAAAAGGCATATAGGAACCAGGGTCTTATTCTTCGGGAACCCAGCCGTCACTCACTCAAGTTGACCTTGGACACCCAATCATGCACCAACCGCAGAAAAGACAGACATCCCGCACCCCGGCAACGCAGATTCAGGTTTCTTCGCAGAAATCTGCAGAGATTCTTTCGGTACCTCTTCGACCGAGCTGGGAAGTGTCCGACATACCACACCGACCAACGGTATGTATAATGTCGGTGTATTCGACTCCATCATCGAAGGAGAGGCATATGGCGCGCAATGCGCACCCTGAAGTGACGCGACAGCGAATCCTTGACGCCGCGAAAAAGCTGTTCGCGCAAAAGGGGTATGAGCGCACCACGATTCAAGATATTCTCGACGAGCTCGAAGACCTCAGCAAAGGCGCTATCTACCATCATTTCAAAAACAAAGAAGCGATGCTGCATGCGCTGGTAGATTCCGACAACGAACGACTTCTTCCCCAGGCAAATCAAGAGGATGGCTCACGAAACGGATTGCAGAAACTACGCAATTCGCTCATGATGCAGATTACCGACACCGAACATATGACCCTCATGCGCGATGCGTTTCCCCTGCTGAACGACCCGAAAATCCTCGCCGAAAATCTTCGCATCTGGCGAACCGACAGCACCAAAATCGCGTACGACTTCATCCAGGAGGGGCTAAGGGACGGTTCAATCACAACCGAATACCCTCAAGAAGCCGCGGAACTTTTTTCACTGCTGTTCAATTACTGGCTAGCCCCAAACTTCTACCCCATCACTACCCTAAGTGAATTCAAGCATCGCATCCACTGTCTTGGATTGATTATGGACTCGCTCGGAGTTCCACTTATCGATCACGACAGTGATATGGAAGATCGGCTTGCGGAAGGCTTCTTCCTACTCGCCAGTAATCCGCAATAAAAGCTCGGCAATGTCAATCTATCTTTATTTGTACCTTTTTTACATACCGTCAGTCGGTATCGAAAGGAATAGTCATGAAAAACTCGTCAGCAAAGACACTCCAATCCAGCTTGTGCTCCGCAAACTTCATCCTGCTTGTACTCGGTCAAGGCATTTCCTTGTTCGGCAATACCATGCTCCGATTTGCCATGTCCATGTGGGTACTGGATGAAACCGCATCATCCACGACCTTCGCCACCGTGCTGGCCATATCCGTCATCCCGACCATACTATTAGCCCATTCGGAGGTGTTATGGCCGACCGAGTAAGCAAACGTGCCATGATGGTGGCGCTCGATATCATCTCAGGAATCGTCACACTGCTCGCGACTGTGTTTTTCGCACTATCCGGATTCAACATTCTCGCCATCGCCATCATGCAGGTAGTGTTGGCAGTACTCGATGCCATGGAAACTCCCGTCGTGCAATCCGCACTGCCACAAATCATCGGAAGAGAGTCCTCCACTGATCTTCGCCGAGGCGCGGCCATCATCAACCAAGTGCAGCAGCTCAGCCAATTACTCCCGAGTTTCCTAGGTGGCGTGATGTACGGGCTGGTCGGCATTCGACCGATGATGCTCATCACCGCAGCATGTCTTCTGTCGGCAGCCATGGTTGAATGCTTCATCAGACTCGCAAAGCCCCTATCGAATCAAGATGATGCCGGCATCTGCCTGCTCGACGTCATCATTGGCGATATGCATTCGGCGACCGCTTTCCTGCTTCGCAAGGAACCGACCGTAGCACGATTAGCCGGTGTTTGCACATGGATCAATCTGATACTGACTGGATTCAGTTCAGTAAGCTTTCCTTACATTATTCGAACTACGTTAGGCTACGATGCGGCGACATATGGTCTATGCGATGGCATTATCGGCATTGCCGGCATAGCGGGAACATTCATCGCTGGCTGTTTCGCCAACCGTTTGAAATCACGAAACGCCCCTTCGTTGTTGTTCGTGGAAAGTCTTATGCTGCTCCCACCGGCCATCGCCTTCCTGCTTCCATGTTCAACGCAAACCAAGCTCATCATGCTGGTGCTCTGCACTGCGGCAGTCATAATCGCCGTTGATTTCTTGAACCTCATTCTCGTACCATCTATTCAGATGAGGACACCAACCGCGCTTACAGGCAAGGTCATGGCCATTATTTCATCATTGACGATATGCGCCCAGCCACTCGGGCAAATGCTTTACGGATGGCTGCACGCACATTGCACGGTTTGGCTTATTCTGCTGATTTCAGCACTGGCATCACTACCCTTGGCATGGTTGGCTCGCCCACTGTTTGCGCACCTTGACGATACGATTTCCAAGTAAGGCAGGGTAATGAAGCCGATATACGAACGTCCGTATGCTGAGAATGCGCCCAACATATTGCGATTCGGCTTGAAATCAGCCTTCCTTAAACGAATGCCTTTCTGCTTGCGACGAATCACCACCAGCGCGACGATCACACTGATGGTCTGTGCAAAGATTGTGCCAAGGACCGCATCTGCCGGACCAAGCTGAAAATACCCCATGAACAGGTAGACGAGTGCGATATTGAAACACTGATTCCCAAGCTGGCAGGAACCACTTGGCTGAATCACTATCTTGAGAGCCTGCCGAATCTGGAAGCCCAGAAACAGATGTGCAGACAAGTTATCAGCATGCGATGTTCAACGGCTGACATCAGTTATACAGGAATGTTCGATCGGGATTCTTTGGCACGGCATGTCCAAAATTGTTACGCCTATGCGGATTGGACGTCCACGCTGGTGGAAGTGAATTACGTAAACGAGAACTTCTGTCTGTCATTCACACAGAAGTTCGCCACAGATAGATACGTAAAAGCATTTCGCGAATTGTTGGAGCAATACGGCATAGCATGCACCGAGATCGAAGAGACAAAGTTCATCTGAACGTTCCGCCATTCAATCTCGGCACAACCATGATACATACGCTTTGACGTTCGCGATCAGAGAGGCCGATCAGTCGCCGATTGAAACCGGCCTCCCCTCGTTTCCTCCCGTCTCATCCGCGCTTCCCATGTATGGACCCATCAGATCGATATATCCCTTCGCGTCATGAGCGAGAAGCGCACGCGTTGCACGCAGGGATTCGATATCCCTTGGAAAACGGTAGAGCGCAACCATTGCCGACAAATCCCTAAGCCCGTTACAGGCGTCCATTAATCGTTTCTTCTCCTTTCGCGGTGCGAAAAGCGCATCATCCCTACTTTCCGGTTCCGGGAAGTAGATATACCCTCCCAATGTCATCGCCAACCCCATCCCTTTAACGGATTCAGTCGTTCGTCTCAGACTTTCCACTCCCTGCTGGAACATCTTGTCATCACGAGTCCGGAACCCTTCAGTAAGGGGCCGCGAGCCAACTGCCCCCAACAGCGACAGGGCAAGATCATGCAGGTACAGCGGATCCTCCCAAATGTTCGTTACCTGATACGCGCCCTTCTGGTAAACGCGTTCCATGATTTGCGAAGCTGATTCAGTCTGCTTGTTCCACAAAGCACGATACGCTTCCACGATTTTCCCCGCATCGTACAGATATCGCGCATCCATACACGCGGGATATTCAAGCAACATGGATTCTGCAAGGTCGGCATTGCAAGCATAGTCCAGATCGGCTTGAATTCTAAGATCGCGCAGATGGTCGCACAGATTTCGATAGGAGAAGTCTTCATCGCATCCGGAATCCACCACTTTCGGATCGTCCCTCAGCATGCACATGCCGATACCGCCATATCCAAGCACCATCAACGCAACATCGGCCGCACGCGGCTCTTCCTCACCCCAACGTAGCAGACTGTACGCGGCCAGCCAATATACTTCCTGCAAATATTCAGCCATGCAGGCCAGTCTCTTCTTTTTGCTGGTAGCGTATTTTCCACCCTTTTTCTTGCTTCTCCGAAACACATCCTTGGTGTAGGTCAATCCAATCTGGAATGGCATTCTGCTGCTGGGCCTTTGCAAAGCCACCGCTATCGAAGCGTCATTGATCATTTCATAGAGCCAAACGCTCATACCGTACTTACGCACGATGTTACGGCATCCATCAAGAAAATTCGCATCATGCTCAACCAGATCATAATCGAACGAAATCATGGCCCACGCCAGATTCGCCACCCATGATGTGCTGCAGAATAATTCCTTCCCCAGTTCACAGACTTTTTCGTCAAAAAGCGAAAGAGATCCGATCTCACCGTATTCATCGTGGATTTTTCCCAATTCCGCAAGATATTTGCCAGAACTGTATCCATCAAACCGCTCGATAAGTTCTTCGATCGTTGCCAAAAATCCCTGTTCATCCATATGGAACGGGCCAGTGATTATTTCCGCCATGTGCAACTCCTTTGTTGTAGGGTGCACCTACTGTCTCATATTCAAATCATCTTGCGCCACCGAACCTTGAAAATCTGTGGATATGTGGAAAACTCCACCCATATCCACAGGCAAATAACGACTGTGGATAACTCACAATTCGCATGCAACAGACCTGATCTTACGAAAATCACCATATGCAAAAAGGTCCCTTCCCTCACCGGAAGAGACCTTTCAGGAAAAGCATCAACGCAACGTTTCAGCTGTTAGTTGATGAGCTCCTTGACTGCCGCGATAACGGCCTGCAGGCTTGCCTTGGCGTCGCCGAAAAGCATCTGCGTGTTGTCTTCGAAGTACAGTTCGTTCTGGATACCGGCATAACCGGTACCGCGACCGCGCTTCATGACCACCACATTCTGGGCCTTGTCGACGTCGAGGATCGGCATGCCGGAGACCGGGGTGCCCGGCTTGCGTGCGGCCGGGTTGGTCACATCGTTGGCGCCGACCACAAGAGCCACGTTGGCCTGCGGGAACTGCGGATTGATGTCATCCAGATCGACGAGCTCCTCGTACGGCACGTTGGCTTCGGCGAGCAGCACGTTCATGTGGCCAGGCATACGGCCTGCCACCGGATGGATGGCGTAGGAGACTTCGACGCCGTGGTTCTTGAGGAGCACACCAAGATCAGCAAGCTCGCGCTGGGCCTGAGCCTGGGCCAGGCCGAAGCCCGGCACGAAGATGACCTTTTCGGCGTATACGAGCTGTACGGCCAGATCGTCCGCGGAAGTTTCCTTCATGCTGCCTTCCGGACCCTCACCAGCGCCAGCGGCGGCATTGGCACCACCGAAACCGCCTGCGAGCACGGACAGCAGCGGACGGTTCATGGCCTTGGACATGGCGATGGACAGGGTCACACCGGCGGCACCAACCAGTGCGCCGGCCACGATCAGAGCGATGTTATTGATAGCCAAGCCGGACATGGCCACTGCAGTACCGGTGCAGGCGTTGAGCACGGAAATGACCACCGGCATATCGGCGCCGCCGATCGGGATGACGAACACGAGACCGTAGCACAGCGCGAACACGGTGGTGAGCACGGACCACAGCAGACGCTGGCCCGGCTGCACGCACAGCATGACGAAGGATACGACGGTCAGTACGGCGAACAGAATGTTCCAGAAGCCCTTGCCCGGCAAGTTCAGCTTCTTCACCCACTTGATGCCCTGCAGCTTGCCGGCTGCGATCAGAGAGCCGGAGAACGTGACGGAACCGATCATGATGCCCAAACCAGCGGTGATCAACACCACGATGGAAGGCGTGCCCTCGGAGGTCAGAATGTCGTTCAAAGCCACAAGCGCGGCGGCGCCGCCACCCACGGTGTTGAATACGGAAACGAGCTGCGGCATGTCGGTCATCTTGACCTTCTTGGCGGAAACCACACCGGCGACGGCACCGATGATGATGCCGGCTATCAGCAGCACAACGGCAACGCCATGCTGGAATCCGTTGGAGATCTCACCTGCGAACAGCACAATGAACGCCATGACCACGGCAAGGATCATGCCGACAGCGGAGACCATATTGCCCTTGCGAGCGGTCTTCGGAGAGTTCATCAAGTGCAGGCCGATAACGAACATCACGGCGGCCAGCAGATAGACGAACCATTCGATGACGCCGAGCGGCGTGCTCAGCATTTCAGCCATGGTACCCATTTACTTGGCCTCCTCTTCCTTCTTCTTGCCCTTGTCGGACTTGAACATCTCCAGCATGCGGTCGGTGACGACATAGCCGCCGACCACGTTCATCGTGCCCAGCACTGCAGCCAGGAAGATGAACACCCAGGCGAGCGGGCTGGTGGCATGCGCGGCGACGATAACAACGCCGGCGATGACGATGCCGTGGATCGAGTTCGCGCCCGACATCAACGGAGTATGCAAGGTGGCCGGCACCTTGCCGATAACCTCAACGCCGATCAGCAGCGCGAGGACGAACAGAGTAATCGCAACAACGATATCCATTGCTTACTCCCCTTCCTTCTTGGCTTCCTCGCCGCGGCCGGCCACGACCATGGCGTTGTCAAGCTCTTCGTTCAGATCGATGGCCAGCTTGCCGTCACGCACGAAATGCGCAAGCACATCGGCCACATTGCGGCTCAGCAGGTTGGATGCGGTAGTGGAAACGCCGCTTGACAGGTACGGAGCGCCGATGATGGTCACGCCGTTTTCAGTGACTTGGGTGCCGACGGTGGAACCTTCGACGTTGCCGCCGAGGTCGCTTGCCGCGCAGTCGACGATCACAGCGCCACGGTGCAGTCCGGCCACGCCAGCCTTGGTCAGCAGAACCGGAGGCTTGCGGCCGGGAACCTTGGCGGTGGTGATGACGATATCGAAGCCGGCAGCCTTCTGATCGACGGCAGCCTGCTGCTGGGCCTGCTCTTCGGCACTCAGCGCACGGGCATAGCCGCCCTCGCCCTGACCCTTGGAGAAGTCAAGACCCAGATCCAGGAACTTCGCGCCCAAGGATTCAACTTCGCCCTTGGAAGCCGGACGCACATCGTACGCGGTGACAACCGCGCCAAGACGCTTGGCGGTGCCGATGGCCTGCAGACCCGCGATGCCTGCGCCAAGAATAAGCACCTTGGCCGGGCGGATCGTGCCAGCGGCGGTGGTCATCATCGGCAGGAACGAACCGTACGCGTTGGCCGCCACGATGGCCGCCTTATAACCCATTACGGAATTCTGAGAAGTCATCTCGTCCATAGACTGCGCGGAGCTCAACTGACGCGGCAGCTTCTCCATGGCAACACCGACCAGACCGGCCTTTTCAATCGCAGTGACATAATCGGCGTCGGTGAACGAACCGAGCATACCGATAATCCAGGTACCCTGCTTAACGCGTCCGAGCAGCGCGCTGCTCGGACGATCGACGAAACCAAGCACGTCGGCACGCGCAATCACTTCATCGGCGGAGAGACCTGCGCTCCGGCCTTACTATAATCCTCATCAACATAATGCGATGCGACGCCCGCACCGGATTCGATCAGGCAGTTAACACCCGATTTACGCAACCTCGTTACGATATCCGGTGTCAGAGCAACACGAGACTCGTGTTCGGAGGTCTCATTGAGAACTCCGAAGACCACGGTGGCTTCAGCTGTTTCAGCCATAGGTGCCCTTTCTTCCTCGTTAAAGAAATCAAAATGAACAGATACAGCGCACCAGTGTAACGTAGGTCACACCTTTGTATGAAGAAAAGTTCACCTATTGAATGGCATCGCATGGCAATTCCTTTACGCAGGCCCCGCTGGATGCGCACTTTCCCTACGCTACCGTAAGGTGACGTGTCGCATTCATGGGTCTATCATTCCTACAGATATTGGATTTAAATGTGTAGGAGAGTCACGTGTCCGTCATCACCTCTTTGAACAAGCGAGCTGCAAATCTTGCGCAGAAGGCACTGCGTTTGGGAGGTGACTTCGTTCACCCCGTCAGCGACGATTCCGGCAACACTCCGGATTACAACGATCCGAACAACATCATCTCCCCCGACGGCCATATCGACCTTCCGCACACCGTCGAATGGGGCGAAGGATTCCCATCCACCACGTTCCTCGATCCGGAAACCGGTCTGTTGACCACCAAAACCGAGGGCAAGCCGCCGCTGGACGAGGGCACCACCATCTACGATATTTACGCCGATCGAGCTGAGCGTATGGGTGACGAGCCGCTCTACACCTATAAGACGAACGGCGAATGGGTGACCAAAACCGGCAACGAGGTGCTCGCCGATATTCGTCAGATCGCCAAGGGTCTGATGCATTACGGTCTTAAGAAGGGCGACGGCGTGGCGTTCATGTGCCGTACCTCGTACGAGTGGGATGTGTTCGACGCGGCCGTCATGGCATGTGGTGGTGTGCTCGCCACGATCTACGACACGGATTCCGCGGAGCAGATCCGTAATATCGTCAATAATTCCGATTCCCGCCTGCTGGTGGTCGAGACCACCGATATGCGCGCCAAAGCCGATGGTGCCGATAAGGAATGCCCGGCACTGGAACACATTATCTGCTTCGAGAACGGCGGTCTCGACGAAATCATGGCCTACGGCTCCGGCGTGAGCGACGAAGAGCTTGACGGGCGCATCGCTTCCATCAAGAAAACCGACCTGTGCTCCATTGTGTATACTTCTGGTTCCACCGCCGCGCCGAAGGGTGTGGAGATGACCCATGAGCATTATTGCACCACCGCGTTGAATCTTCCGGCGTATATGCCGAAACTGCTGCATGAGAGGAAGAACAGCGTGCTGCTGTTCCTTCCACAGGCGCACTCTTTCGCACGTGCCATCAACTACATTTGCGTAGCCAGCGAACTGCATATTTACATCGCGCAGGGCATCAAGACGCTGATCGCCGATCTTCAGGTCGCCAAGCCGTCCGTCATGATCGTTGTTCCGCGTGTTCTTGAGAAGGTGTATAACGCGGCCTCGCAGAAGGCTGGTCATGGCGCCAAGGGCGTGGCGTTCGCCGCAGCCGTTGTGGCAGCCCAGAATTACATGAAGGAGGTCAGTGCGAAGGGTAAGGCCGGAGCTTTGGCCAAGGCTCGCCGTATGGCGTTCGACCCGGTGGTCTACGCTTCGCTACGCGAGGTGCTCGGCGGACGTGCCCAGTGGATCGTGGCGGGCGGCGCTCCTCTTGACCCGGAACTTATGGCGTTCTTCCGTGGCGCCGGAGTGCCCGTGTATGAGGGTTATGGCTTGACCGAGACCACGGCTCCTTGCGCGTTCAATCCGCTTGGTGTGCCCTATCATCAGGGTTCCGTCGGCGTGGCTTTCCCTGGCTTCGAGCTGCGTATCGCCGAAGATGAGGAGATTCAGGTCAAGGGTACCGCCGTGTTCCCGAAGTACCACAAGAACGAGGAAGCCTCCGAGGATTCATTCACTGAAGACGGCTGGTATCGTACCGGCGATTTGGGACGTATCGACGATGACGGCTTCCTGTATATCATCGGACGTAAGAAGGATCTCATCATCACCGCAGGCGGCAAGAATGTCTCGCCCGGTCCGATCGAAGAGGTTATCAAGCGTTGCGAATTCGTTTCCCAGGCCTTGGTGCTTGGCGACAAGCGTCCATTCATTTCCGCACTTGTTACGCTTGACGAGGAATCCTTGCGTCCGTGGTTGGAAAGCAAGGGGCTGAATCGCGACATACCCATGGAGGAGGCCGCCAACAATGCCGCCGTCCGTGCGGAAGTGCAGAAGTGGGTCGATCAGGCCAACGAAGGTGTTTCCCGTGCGGAGTCCGTACGTAAGTTCATCATTCTGCCGGAGGAATTCACTCAGGAGAATGGTTTGATGACCGCTTCCATGAAGGTGATTCGTCCGAAGGTCATCAAGCGTTATGCCACTTTGCTGAATACGCAGATGTACACCAAGAAGAAGTAGTCTTCGAAACAGCAGAATGAGGTCTGACTCCTACGGGAATCAGACCTCATTTATTATTTTCCACGCAATCGTTGCGAAGCGGATCCTAAGCAGATCAGAAGCCTAGCTTCTCGAGCTGTTTGGCTGAACCGTCAAAAGGACAGTCCAGTGGACTGTCCTTAGGTGAAGTGAGCAGCTTCGCTGCGAAGCGGATCCTAAACAGATCAGAAGCCTAGCTTCTCGAGCTGTTTAGGATCCGACTGCCATCCCTTGGCAACCTTGACATGCAAATCGAGTTTGGCTTTCTGTCCAACAATACGGTTGACCGGCGTACGCAACTTCTTCTTGACACGCACAAGATGTTCCGCTCCCTTGCCGATGATGATCGGTTTCTGGGAATCGCGTTCCACATAAATCGACACAATCACGTGGCTTTGCCATCGTAAGCTTCGCCACTATCGTTGTCTTCCGGATATTCGATGGAATCCACGACTACGGCCAGTGAATGCGGCAACTCGTCATCCAATTCTTCCAGGAAAGCGCCACGGACCAGTTCCGCAATGGTTTCTTCCGGACGCTCTTCGGTGATCTGCTCGGCCGGGTACATTTGCGGGCCTTCCGGCATGTTCTCGATAAGCACGTTCTTGACTTCCGCAAGATTGTCATGCTTCAGCGCGCTGACTGGCACAATATCGGTGAAGTCGGCGAATTCGTTGATTTCAATGAGCTTGTTGATCAGCCCGTCACGGCTTAATTCGTCAATCTTGGTAACGATGGCAACCAGCGGCACCTTCCATTTGAATGTGCCATCATCTCGCTTGACTGCGAAATCAGAACGCAGACGGCTCAAAATGCGCTTGTCGCCGGGACCAATCTCCTGATTACCAGGCAGCAGGAAAGCAACGGCGTCCACGTCGGCGAGCGACTCGTCCACAACATCGTTCAGACGCTGCCCAAGTAGTGTGCGCGGTCGATGGATGCCAGGCGTATCAACCAAAACGATCTGCGCATTATCCGTGGTTAAAATGCCACGAATGGCTTTACGAGTGGTTTCCGGGCGAGATGATGCGATGGCGATCTGCGTACCGATCAACGCGTTGATCAACGTCGACTTGCCCACGTTAGGACGCCCGACCACGGCAACGAAACCGGACCGATATGGAACGGGCGTGGCGGAATCGGAATGGTCGGAAGTCGTCTCGGTTGTTGCTGCGTCAGTCATGCTTGTCTTTGGAATCCTTATCGTTGTCGGATGCCTTTTCGGCATCATCCGCATGTTCTTCGTTACGTGTTTCAGTTTCGTCCACGCCCTCGACGTGGGCCGGCTCCACCACAATGGTCGACACTTTTTTGCGGCGTCCTGCGGAGTCGACCGCGGTCATGCGCAAGCCTCGAGTGACTGCGGAGGATCCGACGATCGGCACACGTCCCAACAGCTTGGTCAGCAAGCCGTAAACGGTGTCGACATCATCCTCGTCAATGTCGATTTCGAAAATCTCTTCCAAGTCGGCGATAGGCGTGCGTGCGGGCATGCTCCATTTCTTGTCACCGATCCGTTCCGGATCGGCATGTTGCGTGCGATCATGTTCGTCTTCCAGTTCGCCCACAATCTGCTCGATGGCATCTTCGATGGTGACCATGCCCGCGATTCCGCCATATTCATCCACCACAATGGCGACATGCTGGCGTGTGCGCTGCATTTGGTGGAAAAGATCGTCGACCGGCTTGGATTCCGGCACGAGCATGGGGTCACGAACTATCGATTCGACTTCGCGTGTCATCGCCGCATGGTTGAAGGCCGTCGCGCGCACGGCATCTTTCAAATAAGCCACGCCGACCAGATCGTCCACATCGTCGCCGATGACCGGCACACGTGAGAATCCGGAACGGGAGCAAAGCTTAAGCATATTCTCCAACGTTTCGTCTCGCTCGATGCAAATCATGTCGGTGCGCGGCACCATGATCTCACGAGTCAGCGTTTCGGAAAGCGTGAGCACATTGCGCAGCATTTCGGAAACTTCAGGATCGAAATCGTTGGCTTCGACCAGACGGTCAATGGTTGCCCGTCCTTGTTCGATCTGGATTTTTTCGAGCTCCTCGTCGTCGGAAAGATCACTGCCGCGACGCTTCGCGCCTTTTTGCCCCCCGATTTTTGCGAATGGGGTTAATAGAACCGCAATGGAAACAGCATCCACGTGCTGCAGCATAATGTCGACTGGCTTGGATGCCCCGGCACTACGCGGACGCACCAACAGCGAAATCACCGCAATGACGATGGCAAAAACAAATCCGGCAAGTAATTCGGCCCATAGTGGAGCGTCCAACATGCCCGCAATCACCGTCACGAGCACACCATCAACCACATTGCAGCAGATGCGGAAGAACGCGCACGATCCGGCGGTGGCATAGCGATCGGCCACCAACCGCTGAACCTTATGAATGCGCCTGATTTTCTTGTCGCGTATGAATTGCGAAAGCTCGGCATCCGTTTGAATTTCGAGAATAAGGTTATTCAGGCTCGCCCTGGTCACACGTCCCACAGCGCCTTCAGTCGCGGCCATTGAAAGCGACAGCCAGACCAACAGCAGCGCCACCACGGCGAGCACCACGATCATCGCAATCATTGTTGCCTGCATAATTCAGCCCCCATCATGCCGGACGATATGCTACCGGCAACGTCAATCATTATTTGGCGATCTGCGTCCCGTGCCATGCTGCCTATCCCATTCGGCGAGCGCATCCGGCGTGTCCGGCGGAAGGATGGCCTGCGTCCCCGCTCCCTGGCGAAGCGCGAAGAAGGTGAGTAGCAGCTGTCGCTGCAGACCGAACATCTGACGCTCCTGTTCTGGGGTGGCATGGTCGTATCCGAGTAGGTGGAGGATGCCATGAATCGTCAGCAGCATCATTTCCTCCATGGTGTTATGTCCGGCCGCGAGCGCCTGCTGCGCAGCCACCCACGGGCAAATCACGATATCTCCAAGCACGCCTTCCATCACAGTTCGGCCGTCTCCTGGGCGCAGCTCGTCCATGGGGAAGCTCATCACGTCGGTGGGGCCTTCAAGATTCATCCAACGCATGTGCAGTTGGGCGATGGGATCGGGGTCTACGAACATGATGGTCAGGTCGGATTGCGTGCTGACCCGCATTTGGTCCATCACCCATATGCCAAGATCGGAGAACACCTTGCCGTCAATTTGCCAGACGGTTTCGTTGGTTACCTCGACGCTCATTCAGCGTTCCTTTCGATTTGCTCGCTTGTTTGCCTGGATGTGGTTTTGCCCGTGGCGTGTCTGCTGTGGTCGCCGGCAATGGCTGCGTGTCGGTCGTACGCTGCGACGATTTTGCCGACAAGCGCGTGTCGCACTACGTCTTCCGGTTTGAGGTGGGCGAATGCGATGTCGTCAATGCCGTCAAGGATGCGTTCGATGGTGGCGAGCCCGGATTTCGGTACTGTCAGATCGACCTGCGTCACGTCGCCGGTGATAATCATTTTCGTATTGAAGCCTAGTCGGGTCAGGAACATCTTCATTTGTTGTTCGGTGGTGTTCTGCGCTTCATCGAGGATCACGAATGCATCGTTGAGCGTGCGTCCACGCATATATGCGAGCGGTGCGACTTCGATGGTGCCGTCGTCCATGTAGCGCTTGAGCTGGTCCGCCCCGAGCATGTCAGAAAGCGCATCATATAGCGGACGCAGATATGGATCGACTTTTTCGTTCAATGTGCCGGGAAGAAAACCAAGCTTTCTCCCGCCTCGACGGCTGGTCTGGTCAGGATAATGCGGCGCACCTGCCTATCTTGGAATGCGCGTACCGCTTTCGCCACTGCAAGGTATGTTTTGCCGGTGCCTGCCGGTCCGATGGCAAATGTGATGGTATGTGATTCGATGGCATTGACATATGTGATCTGACCAGCCGTTTTGGCACGCACCGGCTTGCCGAGCGCAAAGGTGATCACTCCGGGCACATGCGGTTTGCGTCGGTCCGCATGATTCTCGCGATTGGAGGTATGCTCCTGTTGCCGATCGGCCAGCCGTAGTTCCTCCACTACACGTCCATGGCCCGGGCGAGTAGCACGCACAGGATTTTTCAACACGTTTTGATCGAGCATGCGTCGCACCGTATCGGCGTCCATCGGAGCCGTATATGCGGCTTGAATGATGTTTTCGATCACATGCTCGGCCTGTGCGGCTTGGGATTCGGATTTGCTGGAACGTGACATGATCGCGATGCGGTTGCCTCTGACGATAATGGTCAAGTCGGGGAACGCACGTTCCACTTCCCGAAGGACCTCGTCGACCGGTCCGAGCACGGTCACCGGGTCAAGCTGCTGCGGAATCGCGATGGTACGTGTAGTAGTGGCCACAAAACCTCTTCTGACGTCGATATATGGGGAAAGGGAAGATTATTCGTCAAGCTTTTCGCCGGTCAGCACGTGAGCATGCACGTGGAATACCGTCTGGCCAGCATCAATTCCGGTGTTGAAGATCAGGCGGAAGGCACCGTGGAATTCCTGGTCGGCGATATTTTGCGCGACCTGAGCCATGTGGCGAGCTGCTGGGGATCGGCCGCCGCAAGCTCGGCCACGTTCGCATAATGCTTGCGAGGCACCACGAGCACATGTACTTTGGCTTTCGGATTGATGTCCTTGAATGCGTAGGTGGTATCGTCCTCATACACTTTTTCGCTTGGAATTTCTCCTGCGATGATCTTGCAGAACAGGCAATCCTTGTCGCTCATAATGCTCCTTAATGCTGGTTGTCCTTCGGTACCCATGCTATTGCGCAACCGGGATAATCCGCCGCATTTCGCCGGCGTGTGGCGTCAGATGAATCGTCCCAACGCCCGTGCGAGCAGCGATAACGCGACGGGACCAGCTGTCGACGCTCGCAGAATATTGCTTCCAAGCACGCATGCTTCAGCTCCCGCATTGGTGAAGGATTCGATTTCAGCATCGCTGATGCCGCCTTCCGGGCCGACCACCACGTACACGGTGCGCTGGCGCCCGTCCTGCAAGCATTTGTCGGAAAGCACCGCGATCGCTTCCTCCAGCTGGCTCCAAGTTTTGGTAGCATCCTGGTGCAGCACAATCACCATGTCGCCGTGCACACAGGCACGCTTGCAAATGGCAATCAACTGCTTGCTGGTCACGCACTCCCCCAATTCCGGCGTCCAGGAGCGTCGGGATTGTTCAGTGGCGGCATCAAGCACTTGCCGCCACTTCTTATCGGTGCGCCCCGCCTTCCATTTGGCGATGGAACGATCAGCCTGCCATGGAATCACCTCATCCACACCGATCTGCGTTGCGGTGTCGATGGCCTGCTCATCGTGTCCTGTTTTCGCCAGCGCTTGGATCAAAGCGAGTTTGGTGGTAGGCTTCGGTTCTTTGCCGAAGCTCGACACTTCCGCGATTCCTTGTTGCGCATCGCGCAACACCGCGTGGATACGTAGCCCTTTACCGTCGGAAAGCTGCAATTCGTCACCGTCTTTCAGACGCATGGCCTGAATGGCATGTCGACGCACCGACTGGGGCAACGTCAATTTCCATCCGGCGTTCAATTCGTCACTGTTCACCGGCACATCATCATGTTCCGTATCAAGCAGGAAAAGGGCATCAGTCATAGTTTCAGAGCCTACCAGCACCTCGGATACCAATGGCGTAATTCCGCGCGACACGCCGAGACTTGCATCACACCGAGCATCTGCTATAGTTTTCGTTTGTTGCCGCTGAGCAACGCACCTGCCGGGTGGCGGAATGGTAGACGCGCTAGCTTGAGGTGCTAGTGCCTATTTATACAGGCGTGCGGGTTCAAGTCCCGCTCCGGACACCAGCAAACCCCTTGGAAACAAGGGGTTTTCTTGTATCTGAAAGCTATTCGGCGAAAGATCGATCACATGCAGTTCATCCAGCTTGATTCCATTGACGACGAGCGCGTGTCGGCATACACGAATCTCACGGAAATCCAGCTTCGCAACAAGCTTGAACCCAGCAAGGGCCTGTTCATCGCGGAATCGCCGAAAGTCATCGATCGCGCGCTGACCGCCGACCGGGAACCGATTTCCCTGCTTGTCGAAGAACCGTGGATCGGAGGCATGTCGGAAACCTTCGCACGCATCGACAACGTTGGGGCACCGACATTCCCGTGTACGTGGCATCCCCTGAACAGCTCAAGCAGCTGACCGGCTACCGCTTGCATCGTGGCGCCCTGGCCGCGATGAAACGCTGGCCACTGCCCAGCGTCGAGGAGGTGTGTCGCGGCGCACGACGCATCGCGGTCATGGAAAACATCGTTGACCACACCAATGTCGGAGCCCTCATGCGATCAGCCGCCGCGTTGAACGTCGATGCAGTGTTGGTGACGCCCTCCTGCGGCGATCCGTTGTATCGACGCGCCGCCCGCGTGTCGATGGGCACGGTGTTTCAGATTCCGTGGACTCGTATTGGCGGAGATGATAAACACTACTGGCCATTCACCGGCATGCAGGAATTGCGCGATCTTGGGTTCACCACCGTTGCGATGGCCCTTGAAGACGATTCCATTTCGCTGGAGGAGCTTGTTCGTCGTTTGAACAACGACAACGGCGAAAAGGACCATATCGACAAATTGGCGCTGATTTTCGGCACCGAAGGCGACGGTCTGTCGCATCACACCATCTCCCGCGCCGACCTGACGGTCAAGATTCCCATGAGCCACGGAGTGGACAGTCTTAACGTCGCCGCATCGAGCGCCGTGGCCTTCTATTCAACAGCTGTTCACTGAAACAGTCAGCAAATTTTCAAGACTCGCGATGCAAACTCCTTGCATGTTGCAGAAAATATGCAATTATTGAGTGCGTAAGTGGTTTGCGATGATGCAGACCGACCAATGTGTGCGGTGTCGTAACGACGCTCTAGGAGAGGAGTTCTCATGGCAAAGAATCCGAAAATTCTTTCCATCGTGCTTGCAGGAGGCGAAGGCACTCGTCTGATGCCTTTGACCAGAGACCGGGCAAAACCCGCCGTCCCGTTCGGCGGCGTGTTCCGTCTGATTGATTTCCCGCTGAGCAATTTGGTCAATTCAGGCTATATGCAGACCGTGGTGCTCACCCAGTACAAGTCCCATTCGCTTGACCGTCATATTTCCACGGTGTGGCGTTTTTCGCCGTTGCTCGGCAACTACGTCTCCCCTGTTCCGGCTCAGCAGCGACTTGGCAAGCACTGGTATCTCGCTCTGCCGACGCCATCTACCAGACCATCAACATCATCGAGGACGTGCAGCCGGATATTGTGGTGATCGTCGGCGCGACCACGTCTACCGCATGGATTTCCAGCAGATGGTGCAGCAGCATATCGAATCCGGCGCGGAGTTCACGGTGGCGGGTATTCGCCAGCCGATCAGCCAGTCCAACCAGTTCGGCGTGATCGAGGTTGATCCGGAGCACCCGAATATGATCAAGAGCTTCCAGGAGAAGCCGCAGACCACGACCGGCCTGCCAGATGATCCGAACTCCATTCTTGCTTCCATGGGCAACTACGTGGCCAACACCGACGCCCTGTTCGAAGCTTTGGCGCTTGACGAGAAGGCCGAAGACACCAAGCATGATATGGGCGGCGATATCGCACCGTACTTCGCGGCCCGTAACGAGGCTGGCGTGTACGACTTCAACTCCAACGAGATTCCGGGAGCGACGCCGACCGATCATGCCTACTGGCGCGACGTGGTACTCTGAAGCAGTTCTACGATGCGCATATGGATCTGATCTCGTATGTGCCGGAATTCAACCTGTACAACACCGAATGGCCGATTTACACGCTGTCCGGCAATCTGCCGCCAGCGAAGTTCGTCCATGCCGGTCGCGACCGTCTCGGACACGCCACCGACTCGATCGTCTCCCCTGGCGTCATCGTATCGGGCGGTGAAGTGCATCATTCCGTGCTTTCGCCGAACGTGCGTATCCACTCGTGGTCCCAGGTCGTCGATTCGATTCTGTTCGACGGCGTGACCATCAATCGTCGAGCACGCGTCTACAAGGCGATCCTCGACAAGAATGTTGTGCTTACCGAGAATTCGACCGTCGGTATCGATACGAACATGATCTGGCCCGTGGCTTCACCGTCACGCCGGAAGGCATCACCGTGGTGCCGAAGGTACCGTGGTCGACGACTGACGTTCTGCCGCACACAGAACAAAAGCGTGCTTCCCGGCGTCGGGAGCACGCTTTTTCTGTGCCATTTTTTCTTGATGATGATATCCAATCAAATATCATCAAAATCTGTTTTACAAAAAAATTCCGCAACGAACATGCAGTTTCGCTGCGGAATCAACATATCAGCAATATCAGGTTGATATATCACAGATTTTCTGTCAGTATTTTGGCAGATTGTCGAAATTGAAGCCGAGCGCAGCCAACTGCTCGCGACCTTCCGGCGTGATCTTTTCCATGCTCCAACGCGGTTGCCACGTCCAGTCGATGCGGAATTCCTCGACGAGGCCGGCAAGCGTGCTCGCGCACTCGTCTTCGATCAGATCAGTCAACGGGCATGCCGGAGTGGTCAATGTCATCGTGATAATGGCACGACCAAGCTCATCGATCTCAATGCCATACACCAATCCCAAATCAATCACATCAATGCCAAGCTCAGGATCAATGACCTGATGCAACGCTTCCTTCACGTCGGCCGCAGTAGCTCGACCAATGTCGTCAATAGCCTTCAACGCGATGCCGTCATCCTGTTCTTCGGAACAACCGCATGCTCCAGCCTGATTGCCGCAGCCACAAGCGTCCTGCTTGGTGTCTTCGTGTTCGATTTCCACTGGTTTGCCGTCCTTGAATCCTTTGGCGAGATTTGGGTTAAGCATGACGCGACGCGCCGCGGCCTCGTCATTGCCCAATGCCTTGGCCACGGAATCGAAAATCGAGGCTTGCGGTTCAGGTACCAAGGTATCGCTCATTGTCGCTCCATATATGATTCGAATATGTTCCGTTGAGTAGCCTATCGCGTTGGCTGGAGTTTGTCTCACGTGTTTCGCCCGTTGTAGAACGCGGCGCACGAAGCACGGGAAACATCCTGCTTTCCACCATAGAACAATACTTGTCAGGCTTTCGCGGCCAATGCCTTGGCCACGGAGTCCTTCATGCCTTCCCATCCGAGCAGCGCGCACTTGATACGCATTGGATACTTGGACACTCCTTGGAACACGATGCCGTCTTCCAACGATTCCTCGGCGGATTCATCGTCCAAGCCTTTGCCGCGTGATTCCATGAGCTTATGGAACGTTCCGGCCAATTCCATGGCCTCATCCACGGTTTTGCCTTCCACCAGATCCACCATCACCGAAAGGCTGGCCTGTGAAATGGAGCAGCCGTGACCGTCCCACACCAGTCGTTCGATAACGTGCGGCTCCTGGTCGGAAACCTCCACATGCACGGTGGCCTCGTCTCCGCAGGTCGGATTGAACTGGTGGGACTCGCCGGGAGTGCAATACTCGTGGGTTGCCTGAACCGTGGTCTTTCCCGCCTGGGAGGCGTTTTCGGAAGCCAGATCCGGAGCGAAATGCTCCTTGCCATGCGGATTCTTCGAGCTTCGAGAATGACCTCTTGGTACATCTGCTCGAGATCGTCGCCAGACATTGCAAAATCACTCATATGCGTTACTCAACTCCAAAAAACGGACGGACCTTCTTCAACGCCTCAACCAATGCCTGCGCGTCTTCGACGGAATTGTAGATGCCACTGGATGCGCGGTTGGATGCGTACACGCCGAAGTGACGGTGGACCGGCTGCGCGCAATGATGTCCGACACGAATGGCGATGCCCTGCGCATCGATGAACTGGCCAACATCATGCGGATGCACGCCGTCGATTTCAAAAGCCACCGTGCCGATGCGCTGCTCGTTGGTCTGCGGTCCGAGAATGCGCACGCCGTCGATCTGCCCCATCTTGAGGAGTTCGCCTGCGATAACGCGCTCGTGGGCTTCGAGATTCTCCATGCCGATATTCATCAGCCATTCGGCCGCGACACCGGCCGCAACGACCTGCGCGACCGGCTGCGTGCCCGCCTCGAAACGCGCAGGAGGAGCCATGTATTGGGCTTCCTGATCCATCCAGGCAAGTTCCACCATGGATCCACCGAAATTCGCCGGTGGCAACGCTCCAACATGTCGCGCTTGCCGTAGAGGAAGCCGACACCGGTCGGGCCGTACATCTTATGCGCGCTCCATGCCGCGAAGTCAACGTCCAAAGCGTGGAGGTCGATCTTCAGGTGCGGTACGGACTGGCATGCGTCGAGCACAACCACCGCGCCTACCTCGTGCGCACGTTTCACCATCGGCGCGATGTCGGTGATGGCACCGGTGGTGTTGCCCACATGGGTGACGGCCACGATCTTTGTGCGTTCGGTGATCACCTCGTCCGCAGTGTTGGAAAGGATGCGACCTTCACTGTCCAGATCGAACCATTCAATGTCGCTCCGGTACGCACGGCAAGCTCCTGGAACGGCAATAGCACGGAGTGGTGTTCGGCCTTGGATACGACGATTTCGTCTCCCGGCTTCACAGCGAAACGTCGTGCCGCTTCTCCCCCACGTCCCAGCGATGCGTTGCCGAATGCGGTGGCTAGCAGATTCAGTCCTGCGGTGGCGCCGGAGGTGACAACGATCTCCTCTTCGCCTTCAGCGGAGTTGGCGCCGACAAGACGTGCGACTTTGGCACGTGCCTCTTCGAACGCCATGGTGCTGCGTGCGGCAAGCTCATGCGCTCCACGATGCACGCCGGCGTTGATGGTGCGGTAAAAATCGCTTTCGGCGTCGATCACGCATTGCGGCTTCTGAGAAGTCGCCGCGGAATCCAAATACACGAGCGGATGGCCGTGGATCTCCTGATCAAGGATCGGAAATTCCTTGCGAATCGCTGCAAAATCGGTCATGCCAGCGCGCTTTCGGAATCGGATCCTTCCGGCAGGTATGCGTCATAGCCGGATTCCTCGAGCTCATCGGCCAGTTCAGGGCCGCCGGTCTTGACGAAGTGACCGGCTGCGAACACATGCACGATGTCCGGCTTGATGTACTTGAGGATTCGCGTGTAGTGCGTGACCATGAGAATACCGAACTGGTTGGCTTCCTTGGCGCGGTTCACACCTTCGGAGACAATGCGCAACGCGTCAACGTCAAGGCCGGAGTCGGTTTCGTCGAGGATGGCGAACTTCGGCTTGAGCAGTTCGAGCTGCAGCACTTCGGCACGCTTCTTCTCGCCGCCGGAGAAACCCTCGTTCACGGAACGTGTGGCGAACTTCGGATCCATCTTCAGGCGCTTCATCGCCTCGGACAGTTCCTTGGTCCACGTGCGGATGGCCGGAGCCTTGCCGTCGACTTCGGTTTTTGCGGTGCGCAGGAAGTTGGTCATCGACACGCCCGGCACTTCGACCGGATACTGCATGGCTAGGAAGATGCCTGCCTTGGCTCGCTCGTCCGGGGTTATCTTGAGGATGTCTTCGCCGTCGAGCAGCACCTGTCCGGAATCGACCACGTACTTGGGGTGGCCCGCCAGCGTGTAGGCCAGCGTGGATTTGCCGGATCCGTTCGGCCCCATGATGGCATGGGTTTCACCGGAGTTGACGGTCAGGTTCACGCCTTTGAGGATCGGCTTGATGCCGTCCTTGGTTTCGACGTGCGCGTACAGATCTTTGATTTCAAGAGTTGACATGGTTTTCGCTCCTACGTTCTACTTCTCTTCCAACACCTGGGCGATCGCGTCGTTCTCGCCGCGTGCCAGGCGCTTGTCGATAACGTTCATGAGATGTTCGCTGATTGCGGGAATGCCGATTTCCTCGACGAGTTCGCCAAAAAAGCCTCGCACCACAAGTTTGCGGGCTTCGGTTTCCGGAATGCCGCGAGACTGCAGATAGAACAGCTCCTCATCGTCAAAGCGCCCGACGGAAGAGGCATGTCCGGCTCCGATGATGTTGCCGTTTTCGATTTCCAGATTCGGTTCGGAATCGGCGATCGCGCCCGGAGTAAGTACCAAATTGCGGTTGAGCTCATACGAGTCGGTACCCGGCGCGGTCGGAGCAATCAGCGCGTTGCGACCCATGTGGAGTGCGCGCCCTTGCCGTCAAGAGCGCCTTTATATACCACACGACTCTTGCACTCGGATGGTTGTGCACAATCATGGTGCGATGTTCGATATGCTCGCCCGGATCCACAAAGTAGATGCCAAGCATGTTGAGATCGCCTTGATCGCCGCCAAAATCCTGATCCATACGAATCCGAACGACATCGCCGCCAAGCGTGACCACGGAATGGCGCAGGGACGCACCCTCCCCCAAGTGGATACGCTGGTTGCCCACATGCTTGGAGCCCTTGTTCCACTCTTGAATGAACGTGGTGGACACATGGGAGTCCCTACCTGTGAGAATCTCCACACCTTCGGCGATACGTGCATCGCCGTCATGCTCTACCACAACGTCAGCGTGGGCGCGATCGGCGGCAATGATCACCAGGTGGAATGCGTCCAGATCCGTTCCGGCACCATGAATCTTAACGAGTATCGGCTGGCTGATTTCACCGTCGATACGCAGAATTCCGGCACGGGAGGCGGAGTTCCATTCCACTGCGGACACACGATCGCAGGGCTTGGAAACGATGCCCGTATCGGCGTCTCCCGGCTTGCCCTCGCTATAGGTCACGCCTTCAGTAAGAGCCGTGCCGTCGATCATAGTGACGGCAATCTGGGTTTCGTTCGACGGCGTGAACGCGTTGAAGAACTCTTCGACACGTTCCACAGGGGTATAACGCCAATCATCCTGCTTGCGGTCGGGCACTTCAAATGCGTCCACATCAAATGACCGCGGCGAGCGATCCGCCGAAGAGGGCATGGCTGCCGGATTCGCATACGGATCGTTCGGATCCGCAACGGGAATATTGATTTCCTGAGTTTGTGCCATGGTAATCAGCCCACCGATCCTTCCATCTGCAATTCCACCAGTCGGTTCAGTTCAAGCGCATATTCCATCGGCAGCTCACGGCTGATAGGCTCCACGAAGCCTCGCACGATCATGCCCATGGCCTCCTCTTCGGAAAGACCGCGGCTCATCAGGTAGAACAGCTGGTCTTCGGAAACCTTGGAAACCGTAGCCTCATGTGCCATGGAAACGTCATCTTCGCGCACGTCCACATGCGGGTAGGTGTCGGAGCGGCTGAACTCATCTACAAGCAGTGCATCGCATACCGTCGAGTTGGACGATCTTTCGGCACCCTTGACGATTTTGACGAGACCACGGTATGCGGAACGTCCACCGCCGCGGGAAATCGACTTCGCCACAATGGTGGAACTGGTATGCGGGGCAAGATGGATCATCTTCGCGCCGGTGTCCTGATACTGGCCCTTGCCTGCGAAGCCGAGCGACATGGTGCTGCCTTCGCATACGGCTCGGCGAGAATGCAGGCCGGATACTTCATGGTTGCCTTGGAACCAATGTTGCCATCGACCCATTCCATGGTGCCGCCTTCACGCACGTAGCACGCTGCGTCACCAGATTGTAAACGTTGTTCGACCAGTTCTGCACGGTGGTGTAGCGCACGCGGGCATGCGGCTCGACGAAAATCTCCACCACACCGGAATGCAACGAATCGGTCGAGTAGATCGGTGCGGTGCAGCCTTCCACATAATGCACGTACGATCCCTCGTCGGCAATGATCAGCGTGCGCTCGAACTGACCCATATTCGGCGTATTGATACGGAAGTATGCCTGCAACGGAATATCGACATGCACACCCTTCGGCACGTAGACGAACGATCCGCCCGACCATGCGGCGGTGTTCAATGCCGAGAATTTGTTGTCGTTGCTCGGAATGCACTTGCCGAAATACTTCTTGACGATTTCCGGATACTTCTGCACCGCGGTGTCGGTGTCGACGAAAATCACGCCTTGGTCTTCAAGATCCTTCTGGATTGAGTTGTAGATGACCTCGGATTCGTACTGTGCCGCGATGCCGGAGACAAGACGGCTTTTTTCCGCTTCGGGAATACCGAGCTTGTCATACGTCGCACGGATCTCGTCAGGCAATTCCTCCCAAGTCGTGGCCTGCTTGTCGATCGGCTTGACGTAATACTTGAAATCGTCGGCGTCGAAATCCTTCAGATCGACACCCCATTGAGGCATCGGACGGTTGATGAAATCGCGATAGCCTTCCAATCGCTTTTCCAGCATCCATTCCGGCTCGTTCTTATCTGCGGAAATAGCGCGCACGACATTCTCGTCAATGCCTTTTTTTGCCGCTTCTCCGGCGAAATCTGTGTCATGCCATCCGTACGTATAGTCGCCGAACTGCTGGATGATCTCGTCATCCTGCTTGATTTTGTCTTCATTCACTCGCGTGCGATCAGCCACATACTGGCTCATCTCCACGTCAGCCGCGGCGTTGGGCGCTTGGTTCTCTGCCACCGTACGCTGCCTCCAATCACTCGTTTGTACCTATGACAACCTAACAGAACGTGGGGCTAAACACTAGCGCCCCTTTCGCTATTCGGCAATGATTTGTCGTGATTTATCTTACATAGCGTAAAGGCGGAAACCGAACATTCAGTCTTCCGCCTTTGCGTCTTTCTGCCGTTAGCCCGCATATCAGCCTGAACGTGAACCGTCGTTCCCATCAGGCACCAATTGTAGAACCATTCAGCCTGATCCCAGCCGACGCCGACGCAACCATGGGACGTGTTCTTCCCCATAGCCTGAATACTGCTGTCGTTAAACGCACTTTGAGTGGCGATGCGATGAATCGCGCAACCTGTTTTCGAGAAATAGTTGACGAATCCAACATCCTTGACATCCCACTTCTCGGTGTTTCCATCCGATAGGGTAAGGGTGCCGCTCATATCTTGGGACTGGTACTTGAGCCACACTTTGAAGTCACCGTCAGGCGTGCAGTTGTCGTAGGAGTTCGGATCGCAGTAGGTTGGCGTGCACAAGTCGCCGCTCGGCTGGCACTGGCCCGTCTGATAATCATTGCCCTGACCGGCAGACATATGCATGACACGGACGGTCTGCCCATTTTCAATGGCTGTAACGGTATGCGAAGACAAGCTGACTACCACGGTACGCGTGGTTTTTTTCTCATTCTGTGGGTCGCAAGTGCCTTGAATACTTACTGAATCAGAACCTTTGGCAAACGCCTCAGCAGGCATCACGGACCAACATTGGTGTCGCTACCATCAGTAACGGTTATACATCATGCCCAGCTACATTGGTTTGCAGCACATCACCGACACTATTAACGATGACATCACCGTCAACTCGATCAGCATGGAAGTTCGATTTGATGGAATCGTTATAGTATTGCTGCAATTTGTCACCATGATAATCAAAGAGCCATTTCGGGTTTGATTATCGCCGAGCTTCTCACTATCCGGTCCAAGCGTGATGGCCGACGCAATGGACTGCGCACCGAATTCCGCCACTTTATGGTCGCCGATCTTGATAGCCACCGGCTTCGCTATCCACGCGTCAGCAGAAGCCTTGGCCTCGTTGGCTTGGTCATCCGTGATGACGGGATCAGTAACCTTATTTTTAAGAGTCACATTGAGCGGTCTGCTTGCCAAAGGACTCAAGCACGTTCTTGGCTTCTTTGACGATATCCGTCACATCGATACCAGTCCCCTGCTGACCTGGCGTCACATCGAAAGCGGTACCATCCGCGTTGAGCTGTAGCGACGGGTTGGTGGCGGACACGGACTGCACTCCCAACATGTCACCTACCGTCTGGGCGCTGACTCGAGAATCATCGAAAGACTCGACGTCGACATCCTCACGGGTCCAGAATGCATACTTCTGAAAGAAGGAATCGTCACGTTTCGCGTTCATCACATTTTCGGCGATGGATTCCGCGTCAATGGCGACGCCAAGATCCTTCAACGTGACTTTCTTGCTCGTTCCCTCATAGGAAACGGGAACCGTCAATGATTCCGCCGTATCGGAAATCTCTTGGATGATATGATCTCGGGATTGTCCTGTCATGGACTTGCCCCAGAGCGTGACACCTGGCAACGCATGTGACTGGAAGAACCAGTATCCGCCGCCGGCCACGGCACCGAGAAGAAGCATCACCGCAAGAACAATCCACAGCCACAACAGGTGGCGCTTCTTGCTGGCATTCACAGTCAACGCTGCACCATCATCAATGGAATCGGCCGTTTCGGCAAACGAATCCAAGCTCACCTGCGAGATGACTTTTGGTTCATCGCCCATGTTCGGAAAGGCGAACTTACCGTTGCCGCTTTCCGGAGAATCCATATCGTTCAAGCTCATGCTCCCTCGTAAAGGTTTTTCATTACGAATACGTCTTGTTGATAATTCAAGGCCAAGCCTTATTATGCAACATGGCCATGAACTCCTTTGGACTCATGACCATGTTGCATATCGGGTTATCCGACGTTAATCACAATTCGTCGATTTAGCGCTCCTGCTGGTGGTCCAGAGCGGCCTTGACCAGACCTGCGAACAGCGGGTGCGGCTTGGTCGGGCGGGACTTGAACTCAGGATGAGCCTGAGTGGACACATAGAACGGGTGCACCTCGCGAGGAAGCTCGACGAACTCGGTGAGTTCGCCGTCCGGACTCTGGCCGGAAATGCGCAGACCCGCTTCACGCAGACGGTCCTTATATGCCACGTTCACTTCGTAACGGTGACGATGACGTTCAGTGACATGCGTGGTGCCGTACAGTTCCGCGACGATGGAACCTTCTTCAAGCTCAGCCGGATAGGAGCCAAGACGCATGGTGTGTCCCATGTCACCATTGCCGGCGACGATGTCTTTCTGCTCCTCCATGGTTGCGATGACTGGGGTCGCGCAATCGGGCTCGAACTCGGTGGAGTTCGCGTCCTCCAAGCCGAGGACGTGGCGGGCGTATTCGATGACCATGGACTGCAGGCCGAGGCACAGGCCGAGGGCCGGCAGCTTGTTCTCACGGGCGAACTTCAGGGCACCGATCTTGCCGTCGATGCCACGGATGCCGAAGCCTCCGGGAACGACGATGCCGTCGACCTGGTCGAGCGCGGCGGCCGCGCCCTCCTCGGTCTCGCACTTATCGGCGGCGACCCACTTGACGTTCACCTTGGCATAGTTGGCGAAACCACCGGCTTGATGGCTTCGGTGACGGACAGGTAGGCATCCGGCAAATCGATGTACTTGCCGACGATGGCGATGTTCACCTCATGCTTCGGGTGGTGCACACGCTCCAGCAGGTCCTCCCACTCGTCCCAATCGACATCGTGGAACGGCAGGCCGAGCTCGCGCACGACATAGGCGTCGAGGCCTTCGTCGAACAGGGTCTTCGGCACGTCATAGATGCTCGGGGCGTCCACACAGTTGACCACGCCTTCGGAATCCACGTCGCACATCAGGGAGATCTTGTCCTTGATGGACTGGTTCAGCGGGCGGTCGGAACGAAGCACCAGCGCGTCCGGGGAGATGCCCAGCTGACGCAGCATCATGACGGAGTGCTGGGTCGGCTTGGTCTTGAGCTCATGGGCGGCGGCAATGTACGGTACCAAGGAGACGTGCACGAACATGCAGTTCTCGGCGCCCAGATCGCGGCGGACCTCACGCGCGGCCTCCAGGAACGGCTGGGATTCGATGTCGCCGACGGTGCCACCGATTTCGGTGATGATCACGTCGACGTCATCGGACGCCTGCGCACGCATGCGGGACTTGATTTCGTTGGTGATGTGCGGGATGACCTGCACGCATTGTCCAAGGTATTCGCCGGCGCGTTCCTTGCGCAGCACTTCCTGGTAGATCTGGCCGGTGGTGACGTTTGCTTCTGGCTCAGGTACACGTCAAGGAAACGCTCATAGTGGCCGATGTCGAGATCGGTTTCGGCACCGTCTTCGGTGACATAGACTTCACCATGCTGGAATGGATTCATCGTGCCCGGATCCACGTTGATGTACGGATCGAGCTTCTGCTGCAAAACCTTGATGCCGCGGCTACGAAGCAGGCGGCCGAGGGAGGAGGCGGTCAGGCCTTTGCCGAGAGAGGAAACGACGCCACCGGTGACGAAAATATGCTTGGTAACGTGCTCTTGAGAATTGCCATGTTGTCTTCTAACCATGGAACTTCAGTCTATCAGCGGCATGAGACGCGGCGTGTTTCCTTTCAATACAAAAAGGCGGGGCCATCATTGCTTGATGGCCGCCTAGCAGGAATAGGAGATACATTCAGTCAATCATTGGCTTATGAGATCAGTCCTCCTTTCTGCGGGAGGCCGCGAACGCGAACACGGATGCGATGGCAAGAGCCACCGCGGCCAGTGCGAAACCGGTGATGGCGGAACCAGTATTCGGGCTTTGCACAGCATCGCTCTTCTTGTCGGAAGCTGGCTGGACCGCGGGTTTGCGCACGGTTACCGTGCGCGTGAAGGTGGCGGTCTTGCCCCTGCTGTTGGTCACCGAGTACACGAGCGTGTATTCGCCTTCCTTAGAGGTATCGACCGAACCTTCGACCGTGATCTTGTCGGTCAGATCGCCGTCAACCTCATCCCATGCGCTGACGCCGGACATCGGATCGAACTTTGATCCCAGAGTCACGCTGTCGGAAGCCACCAGACCCTTGATGACAGGCGCGCTGTCGGTATCGGGCTTGGTGCTGCTGTCGAGTTTCAGCACAGTGGCAGACAGTGCGCCCGCTTCGTACGAGGCCCCTTCGGCGAGATCGACATTGGCGATAGCATCATCGGAGTAGACCTTGCCGTCGGCTGCAAGCACTTGGTAGGAGCCGTTTGCCAAGCCTTCGATCGCGGTCTTGTCTGCGTTGGCGTTGAAGATCACCACGTAGGTGCCGTCGGACTGCTCGGCCTGGTAGGCCACGACGCCGTCAGCGGACTTGAGCATCGTCACGTTGGCGTTGATGTCGTTGTAGTCGGTCAGACGCAGCGCGTTGATCTGCTTGCGCAGCTTGATCAGGCCCTTGACGTAGTCGACGGAATCGGCGTACTGGGTGGTGCGGTCCCAATCGATGGCGTTCACCGCGTCGCCCGTGTTGTAGCTGTTGCCGTCTCCGCCTTGGTGCGCAGGAACTCTTGGCCGAGCTGGATCGCGGGGATGCCTTCCGACAGATACACGACGGAGTCGGCAAGCTTGGCACGTGCCACGGTCGTGGCGTCGTCATCCGTCGGGACGGACTTCCTGAGCTTGTCGTACAGGGTCATGTTGTCGTGGATTTCGGCATAGTTGACCACCTGTCCGGCATCGGCGTAGTGATCCTGCGCGTTGCCGTTCCAGCAGGTCGTGGTCGCGTTCTCGTCGTACTGGCAGCCGAGCACGTTGTGGGCGATCAGGCTCTCCTGGTCGGCCTTGCCGGAAACGAAACCGGTGTCGGTGTCGGAGAACACGGATCCCTTCAAGCCGTCACGCACGGAATCGTTGAAGAACGCGATGCCGTTGTTCGTGCCGTCGGACGCGACTTGGTACGCGTTCGGCTGGATGGTCATCTCGCCCTCGTCCATGGTGGTGTTCATATCCCAGCCTTCGCCGAGGATGATGATGGACGGGTCGATCTCGTCGAGCGCTGCACGCACTTCCTTCATCGTTTCGGTGTCGATCAGACCCATGAGATCGAATCGGAAGCCGTCGACGTTGTAGTTCTTCGCCCAATACGTCACCGAATCGACGATGTACTTGCGCATCATCTTGCGCTCGGAGGCCGTATCGTTGCCGCAGCCGGAGTTGTTGACCAGGGAACCGTTGTCATCATAACGGAAGTAGTAGCCGGGAACGGTCTTGTTGAACGAGTGGTTGGCGGCATTGTAGACGTGGTTGTACACCACATCCATGATCACGCGAATGTCGTTCTCGTGCAGTCCCTTGACCATCTGCTTCATTTCGGTGACGCGAGAGGCGGGGTCGGATGGATCGGAGGAATACGAGCCTTCCGGCACGTTGTAGTTCTCCGGATCGTAGCCCCAGTTCTGCGCACCTTGCGCGTTGTAGCTCAGATCGCCGGTCTCATCAACGGAACCGTAGTCGTACATCGGCATGATCTGCACGTGGCTGACGCCCAACTGCTTGAGATAGTCAAGACCGGAGGTGGCGCCGTTCGCCGTCTTCGTTCCGGATTCCACAACACCCAGATACTTGCCCCGCTTGTCGGCTGAGATTCCGGAATTCGGTTGATGGAGAAGTCGCGAATGTTCATTTCGGCGATGGTGGCGTCAGTGGTCTTGCCGAATTCCGGCATGCGGTCGCCTGCGGAGCCCATGTCTTCGCTGGAGAGCACCACGGAACGTTCGCCGTTGGCGACCGCAGCGGTCGCGTACGGGTCGGCGGAGACGTTCACCGTGCCGTCCGCGAAGGTGAGCTTGTAGGAGTAGGCCGTGCCGCTAGCAAGGTTCTTCACCAGGCGCTCCACACACCCTTGTCTTCAGAGGCCATGTCGATGGTCTTGTCGACTTCGGCATTCACATCGTCGGACTGGTAGGTGACAAGCTCAACCTTGGTGGCGGTTGGAGCCCACACCTTGAATCCGGTCTTCGCGCTCGTGTAAGTGGCGCCCAGATCGTCGCCGTCATAGGCGTACTTCTTGTCGAAGGCATCCGTACGCACCACCGAGCCCGCAATGGCGTCCTGCGAACCGAAGCCCTTGACTTCGACGGTGTACTTGCCTCGCACGTCAAGATCCTTGGCCGTGGTGATGATCACCTTGGTGCCGTCGGTCTTGATGTTCTTGACATCTACAGCCTTGCCGTCGGCGTCAGTGACGGAGACCTTGCTTCAAGCTCATCCGCAGTGACCTTTTTGGACAGTCTTGCGGTCAGCTTGTTGACGTCGGAGATTTCAACGGACTTCATGGACGCTCCCAACGATGGACGTGAGGAATACACGGTGGCGTCGCCGCCCATCAGCCACACTTCGGCCGATGCGGTGCCGTCCGATTCGTTGAACACCAAGGCGTTTGACGGGATCTTGTAATCGGCGTCATCCGGATCCTTGGCCTTCCACGCATCCTTTCCGTAACGGCGCAGCATGCCGATGTCGGAGGCTCCGTCGACGTTGTAGTAGGTGTAGTTGGTGAAGGAGTATTCCGCGACCTCGCCCCAGTCATCGTGGGTGGTGAAGGTGGCGGCTCCGCCGTTCCAATTGGAAGCCCAAGTCCAGATGTCCCACTGGGGAACGGTGACCGAGGTGTCTTCGGCGTTGTAGTACAGGCCGTCATCACGGTTGTAGTGGACCTTCACGGTAACGGTGTTGGCCTTGCATTCGTAGTCGCTCGGAGCGGAGTCGAGGGTTTCGACGGTGGTCGATTCGCCTTGATCCTCATATTTGGTGCCGTCGATCCACACTTCGGCTGTGCCGTCGGCGTTCACCGTGGCGCTACGGTCGCCACCGTACTTGTTCCAGTCTGCGGTGGTGACGATGAAGCCGAACTTGTCGAACTTGCCGCCGAAGGTCAGCGTAGCCACCTTGCCCCAGCAGTCAGCTCCGGTGAAGGGATGGTTGACTGCCGAGAGGCTCGAGCCGCAGCATCTGTGCCCCACACGTACACGCCGCGATTATCGGAATCGCTGGCTGGCTTGTAGTGCACGACGAGTCGGGTCTGGCCGTTGACGGATTCCGGATTACCCACGGTCGCGGCCTGATCGGCCACACCCACGTGCGTGATGCCCGCGTTGGCGTGGTAGTTGCCGCCGCCTTCGGGTTCTCCCACTGGTCGGTGCCGGTATCGTGAAACACGAAGTCGATCTTCTTGCCCCTGGTGTCGATGGTGGCGCGATAGTACCCCTGCTCGTCGAGGGTCATGTCGGCTTCCGGCTGGTTCCAGTCATCGCCAAGACCGTAGTGGACCTTCGGGCTCTTCCAGCTGGAATCGGCGGGCTTGTAGTAGATGGTGACGCTTCTGTCGTCGGGCAGGGTCTCGTCCCCTTCCTGGTTCACGTCAGGATCGGACGGGTCGTTGGCCACGCTGGATGCCGGGTGGCTGTCCTTGGTGGCGCCTGCATACAGTGCGATGGCGGAATGCGCCGGTACCGTGGTCTCGACCTTGCCGTTCTTGACGCTTACAGTCTGGGAGCAGTCCATGGTGGCGTACACGTTGCAGTATTCGCCGTCGGCGAGCGATGTCGTGTAGGAGGCGTCCTTGTCGGTCTTGCCGTTGTTGATGGCGATGAAGCTTATCCCCGCGGGAGAAGGCGATGTTGTCGCCGCCGTCATCCTGCCAGTCGGCGACCTTGGTGCCGTTGACGTAGTTGCGGAAGGCGATCATGCCTCGGGTGGAGGTCCAGCGCTGCTCGCAGTTCCAGTCGGAGCTGTTGGTGGAACAGACCTCGTCCATGTTCACGTCCGGAACGGATGTGGCGGTGGCTCCCGGTGCGCCGTTGTCATTCTCATCCCACTTGTAGTCGGAAAGCAGACGCGGCGTGCCGTAGTCGTAGGCAAGCATGAATGCGTTGGCCAGCTGATACTTGGCACCGTCCTTGTAGGTCAGGGCGCCCTCGTTGCGCGCGGTGTCCCAGTTGGTGACGAACACGTTGGCGTCTTCGGAGGCGAGATCCTTGCTCAACCGCTCATTAAGTCCCTTGAGGTTTGCGATCTTGTCTTTGAAGGTCTGGTTCATTTCGGACTTGAAGCCGAATTCGGTCACCGTGCCGTTTTGCACGTAGTTGCTCGGCTGGATGCCCGCGGCTTCGGAGGAGTTCCCGATGACCTCCTGGATCCAGTAGATGCTGTCGGCATTCACGCCGATCTTCTTTGCGAACTTCTCCTTGATGGCCTTCATGCTGTCCGTGTGGATGTGCTTGACGGCATCCATACGGAAGCCTCGAACACCAGCATTCCACAGGGCGGCAAGATAGTCAGATTGAATATCCTGGACCTTTTCGCTCTCGGAGTCGAAGTCCCACATGGAGCTCAGGCGGCATTCCTGGACTTCCTGCTGGTTGGCGTAGTTGGAGATGTTCTTGGAGCAGCTGTGGAAGTCGGAGGCGTGATGCCTTCCGGATACTGTTCGGTGGCAAATCCCGGGTAGTCGCCGGTCGAACCGTTGTATTCGTTCCTGCGACGCCGGTCTGCTTGCCGTCGGCCACGTCGGCACCGGTGGTCTGGTTCAGCACAACGTCGGCGATGATGTCAACGCCGACGGCATTGCACTGCTTGATCATGTTTTTGAATTCGGCTTCCGTGCCGAGCTTGGAATCGAGCTTGTAGCTTACCGGCTGGTAGGACGTCCACCATTGCGTGCCTTGGATGGATTCCTGCGGCGGCGACACCTCGACGTATGCCACGTCTTCCGGACCGTATGTGCTCGTGCATTCCTTGGCGACCGTGTTCCATGTCTGCTGGAAGGCGATGACCTGCACGTCTTTCTTCGCATTCGTTTGCGCCTCGGGCTGAGCCTGAGCCATATGCGGTACCGCCACCAAGGTGGCGCACGCCATGGCGGCGGCGACGCCTATGGCCACCGCACGGCTAGCCGGCCGATTCATTCGCTGAACGACCATTGTTCTCCGTTCTCATCGTTGAGATCGAATTCCGGCCCCCATGGCAGGTTCCGCCCTTCGACAACGTATGCGCCATGGTCATCCGCGTTACCTGCGGATCATCTAAGACACACTCTGCGATGAATGTGCATACGTTTGCACCCTAGATCGGGGTTCATCGTACAGTAGATGCTGCGCATCGCAATGAAACAGCGTGACCGATTGCAATATACGGAAAAGAAGGACAAGCGAAAGAAAATGCTTTCAGCAACAATTCATTGTGTTGCGCAAAACGGCAATCATATTTGCGATTGTTGCAGCTTTTTCTGCAAACGAATGCAATGCTATGTAAAAACCGGATGCCCATCAAGAGCATCCGGCATTCATAGTTCCTCCGAGACTATCTCAAGGGGAAATCGGAAAATCATCACTTCGATTCCAACAGATGCGCCACCGCATCCAACGCCAGCTTGTAGCCATAGAACCCCATACCGGTGATAGTGCCCGTCGCTACTGGCGAGATCACGGAACGCTTGCGAAATTCGTCGCGTGCGGATGGATTGGAGATGTGAACCTCCATCAGCGGCAATCCCTCATCGATCACCATATGCGCGGCATCTGCCAGACCGTAGGAGTAATGGGTGAAAGCCGCCGGATTCATCACGACCGGGGTCTTCTCGTCGGCGGCCTGGTGCATCCAGCCGATCATCTCGGCTTCGTCATCGCTTTGGCGCACTTCCACGTCAAGACCAAGCTCGCTGCCCCACTGCGCGCACAGGTACGCAGGGTTTCAAGATCCTGCTTGCCATACACGTCAGGCTGACGCACGCCAAGACGGCCAAGATTCGGCCCATTGACGACCACTACTTTAGTCATATTCCACTTCCCTACCTTGTTTACTGCTGAATACGACGGAACGCCTCTTCAACGGCGTCCGCAGGCGGATCCTCAAGATGAATCGGATGGCCGACGCCCTCAAGCACCACGAAACGAAGCTTATTGCCGCGAGCCTTCTTATCCCGGTGCATCAATGCGAGCACATCATCATGTGCCATTGTTCCAGGACGTAGGCAGCCCCAGAGATCCCAACAACGAACGATGATAGTCCACGAGATTCTGATCGATGTACCCCAGAAGATGCGACAGTTCGGCCGCATACACGCAACCGACCGCCACCGCATTACCATGACGCCAGCGGAAATGCTCAAGCTTCTCGATGGCATGACCGAGCGTATGCCCATAGTTGAGGAATTCGCGCAATCCCGCCTCTTTAAGGTCGGCGGACACATGGTAGGCCTTCACGCTCACGGTATGTTCGATCAGCTCCGCGACCACATCCTTCAGGCCGGAATCCAAGAACGTCGACCCGTCGAAGGCACGCAATTCACCGGCATGGTCCTCGAGGATCTGCAGAATCTCCGGGTCCATGATGAAACCGGACTTGGCGACCTCGCCCAATCCTTCGATGAAGATGTCGTTCGGCAGTGACGCAAGCGATTTCAGATCGGCAAGCACTCCGGCAGGCGTATAGAAAGAGCCGACCAGGTTCTTCCCCTGAGGGGTATTGATGCCGGTTTTACCGCCGGTTGAAGCGTCAACCATGGCCAGCAACGACGTCGGGCAGTTCACGTAGCGAATGCCACGCATCCATGTGGCAGCCACAAACCCCGCCAAATCGGTTGCCGCGCCACCACCAAGGCCGACGATCGCGTCAGAACGAGTGAAACCCTCATCCCCCAAACGCTGCCAGATACCATTGGCCACTTCAATGGTCTTGCCGGCCTCCGCGTCGGGAATCACAATATCGTACGCATCATAGCCCGCCTGACGCAACAAAGTACGCGCACGGTCCGAATGACGCTGCACCGGCTGGGTGTGGATAAGCGCCACTTTGGCAGGCTTGCTTCCCAACACCTGCGCAAGCTGGCCCATCACACCCTCTCCGATACGAACATCGTATGGTTCGATGGTGGAACCGGTGACATGGACTATACGTTGATCAATCATTTCCATCAGCTTTCTCGCCGCGGTTGGGGAGACTGGCCACGCGTGCCCACATGCACGTTCGCCACGCTCCTGAACACCGGGTCACGTTCCTTGTAGAGCTTCTTCCAACGCTCATTGGCATCGCATTAAGCATCGGACGGCCTCCACCGCGATTTGCCCGCTCCATGGCTTCCTCAGGATCGGCCATAAGATACACGACCTTGCCGCCGTCCGCGATATACTGCGCCAATCCTTCCTGAATGGAAGGCGTCATCGGCGCTCCCCCGCCCAAGGAAAAGATACCGTCGAAATCCTCGAGCATATCAAGCACGACGTCGCTTTCCAGCCTCCGGAATTCCGGTTCCCCATACTTTTCGAAGTACTCGGGAATCCGCATTCCGGCATCATGCTCAATCTCATTGTCCGCATCGGCGAACGGCAGATTCATCATCTGCGCCACTTCCTTGCCGACACGAGTCTTGCCCGCCCCCATCATGCCGATGATCACGGCGACAGGCCTACGCATACCACTCATAGACGAATCACCTCATATGCTCAGGCCATGAGGCAACGTACTGCTCGGCGTTACGCTTGGTTTCGGCAACGCAATCGCCGCCAAACTTCTCAAGCACATACTGCGCGATGGTCAAACGCACCATCGCCTCGGCAACAACAGCCGCCGCCGGAACCGCAGTATTGTCGGAACGCTGGTTAATGGCCTGCGCCGGCTCGCCCGTGGTCACATCGACGGTACGCAACGCCTTCGGAATGGAAGGAATCGGCTTCATCGCCGCACGTACGACGATCGGCTGCCCATTCGACATGCCACCCTCGATACCACCTGCACGGTTGCTTAGACGCGCAATACGGCCGTCATCGCCCACCACCATTTCGTCATGAGCCTGAGAACCCGGACGCATGGCCTCAAGGAAACCATCACCGATCTCCACGCCCTTGATGGCCTGAATACCCATCACCGTACTGGCAAGAGCAGCATCAAGACGACGATCCGATTCAACATACGTGCCCACGCCTGCGGGAACGCCGTACACCACAACCTCGATCACACCGCCCAACGTATCGGCGTTCTCCTTCGCCTCATCAATACGGGCAATCATCCGCTCTTCCGCATTCTTGTCAAGAGTGCGCACCGGAGAAGCGTCCAACGCCTCAAGATCCTCCGGCTTGGGAAGCGTGGCCTGCTGCGGATCGGTAACACCTGCGCCACCAATGGAAAGCACATGCGAAACGGTACGAATACCGAACGCCTGCTCCAAGAACTGCTTGGCAACCTCACCCAACGCCACACGCGAAGCCGTCTCACGCGCGGAAGAACGCTCCAACACCGGACGAGCATCATCAAAACCATACTTACGCATGCCAGTCAAATCCGCATGCCCCGGACGCGGGCGAGACAACGGGGCATTGCGGCCCTCACGAGCAAGCTCATGATCAAGCGGATCCGCACTCATCACCTCAGTCCACTTCGGCCACTCGGTGTTGGCGATCTCAATGGCCACCGGAGAACCAATCGTCTCACCAAAACGCACACCAGTCAGCATACGAACCTTGTCCTGCTCGAACTTCATACGCGCGCCACGACCATGCCCAAGACGACGACGCGCCAACGCGCCAACAATATCCTCCGTGGTGATATGAACGCCGCGGGCAATCCTTCAATCATGCGACAAGCGCCTCACCATGCGACTCGCCTGCTGTCTGCCAACGCAACATGCCAACTCCTTTTCTCACGAATGCAACTAGTGGACTATCTTAACGGTATGTGGTATATGATTTGCCTGCCAAGTCTGCTTTGTGGACTGGCCATCAGCGTTGAAGACATCCGTTCACGCCGCATTCCACGCGCCTGGATCGCCACCGGATGCACAGCGCAAATCATCGTAAACCTCATATACGCACTTTCCATCAACACTCTGTACCTGGCATTGCAGGCAATACTCTTCGCCGTACTGTCGGCCGTACTGCAATGCGCGCTCGCTTTGGTGAAACCTGGTTCATTGGGTTTTGGCGATGTCACCGCCACCTTGCTGATGGGATTGGCAGTCGGCATGTTCGGTCTGTTCGCCGTGGTGTTTTGGTGGCTTGCGATTGGTGTGGTCGGCTTGTTATGGCTCGTTTTGTGGACACGTTTCGATCCGCAGAAGCATACCGCATATGCCGGTAAAACGCCGTTCGCCCCAGCGCTTGTGGCAGCTGGGGCGATAGGCATTGCGATTGGCGTTTTATTCTGAGATCAGTTCGCGTTCTCGTTGTTGTTCTTGTACTCGTCGCGAATCTGCCAGAACTCATCTTCGGTTTCCACGAATTTCGTTTCGCCGGTCTGCAGGTTTGTGGTGACAAAGTACAGCCACTTGCCGTCCGGAGGATTGACGGCTGCTGTGATCGCGCCATCTCCAGGGTTGCTGATTGGCGTGGGCGGCAGTCCCTTGTGGATTCTGGTGTTGTACGCGTTGCTGTCATCGCCCAACTGGTCATCGGTCAACTGGCTTGCGGAAATACCAAGACCGTAGGCGACCGTGGTATCCATGCCGAGAGCCATATCGGCGTCAAGACGGTTGAGAATCACTCTTGCCACCTGGCCGTAGTATTTTTCGCTACCGACTTCCGCCTCCGCGATGGATGCGATATTCAGGATGCGCTCACGTTCGCTGCCTGTAGGTACGCCCAAGGAATCGAGTTTGCTCACTCGCGCGTCGACCATTTCCTTGATGATGTCTTCCGCTGACTTGTTTTGCACATTGTAGCTGCCTGGTTCAAGCCATCCCTCGAATTTGCCGCCGGCCTCGTCAGGAAGGATTCCAGCACCGCCACCGTCCATCACGCTTGGAACTGTGAAACATCCAAGCCGGACACACTCGCCGCATTTTCGATGACGTCCGACACACGTTCACCCGCACGCACTTCGGCAAAACCGCCGGCCTGGCTTTGGTCAGAAAGCACCTTGACCACATCGGACGCCCTCATATGCGTCCTCAATGCGTATGATCCCGGATACAACGTGGCGCCAGCTCCGCTTACTGCGGAAGTGAAGGCGGCTGCGGATTTGACGATTTTAGCTTTAACAAGGTTGTCCGCGATTTCCGCGGCTCCCTGCCCGGATTCCACGACAAACGTCACGCCTTTATCGCCTGGGCCCGTGTAATCCTCGATTTGGCTTTGAGAATTCGCTTCGTTCACGGCCTTCCAATGTTTCAGCGCGCGCACGCCGAAGAATCCGCCGACACCGATCAGCACGATCACCACCAGAGCGGCGATAATGGTGATATAGCGGCGACGACGCTTCTGCTCACGGTGACGACGCATGTCCTTACGTGATTTCGGTGGTTGCGGCGGCATTGCCGAAACGAAGGATGCATCATCCGACGAATTCACCCATTGCGCGTTATCGGAGAAAAATCGTCGAGATTATCAGTCACAGGCCTCTCTCCTCTGGTCTCTCTCTTCGGTCGATGGCCGTCTGCAATATCACCACTGCAGACTGCTGGTCGACCATCGGACGGTGCTTTCGTCCACCGACCTGCGCATCGAATAGCTGATGATGTGCAGTCACCGTAGTTAGACGCTCATCCACCAATTCGATGGACGGCACTTCCTTTAGCGCATAGTTCTCATCATCTACTGCGACACGCAGTCTCTTCTCAAGATTAACAGTCCATCGCCGTGCTTTTTTCGCGCTTTTGCCTTCCTCTCCGCTTAGTAGCAACGGCAATCCGACTACCACATGGTCGACCGATTCGTCTTCGATGACGTCCACGACCTCGTCCAATGCACGGAACGAATCCCCGTAGACCTGAATATTGCCTGCGGGGTGTGCAAGAGTGATGCCAGGATCAGACAGTGCGAGTCCAACCCTGGCATCACCTAAATCAATGCCAAGCCAAACCATGCTTGGTGGTTCAGCCCTTCATGGCTGATTGGCCAAAGCCTCAAGCGCCTCATTGATCTTGGTGGCATCCGCGCCGCCACCCTGGGCGAAGTCCGGCTTGCCGCCGCCACCACCGCCAAGGATCTTGGAAGCGCCACGAACCAAATCGCCGGCCTTGATACCCTGCTTGCGTGCAGCCTCGTTAGTGGCCACGGCAACCATAGGCTTGCCTTCCTCGTTCACACCGGCGAGAGCCACCACAACCGGGAATTCCTCACCAAGCTGTCCGCGCACATCCAGCACGGTCTTGCGCAGCGCGTCGAAAGAGCCGAAGTGCTCGACGTTCTTCGCTGCCACCTTGACCGGAGCCTGGGATGCCTTGGTTTCGGAAACCAAAGCAGGCACGGAAGCCGCAAGCTGGGATTCGTACATGGTCGCAAGACGACGGTCGGATTCCTTGAGCCTGGCAAGCAGTGCGTTCACACGATCGGCAAGCTCGTCCGGACGGGCATTGACCATGTCGGAAAGCTGTGAGACCAGCGCATGCTCGCGAGCGTTGAACTCATAAGCGCTTTCGCCCACAACCGCATCGACACGACGCACGCCGGAGCCGATGGAGGCTTCGGACATGATGTTGATGGCACCGATCTTGCCACATGGTCGATATGGGTACCACCACAAAGCTCACGGCTCCATCCATCTTCGCCGATGGAGACCACGCGCACGACGTCGCCATACTTCTCGCCGAACAGGTGCATGGCACCCAAGGCGATGGCGTCGTCGAACTTCATCTCCTGCGTGGTGACGGCAAGGTTTTCGCGCAGCTTCTCGTTGACACGCGCCTCGACGGAGTTCATCGCATCCTTGCTTGGGGCGCTGGACCACTGGAAGTCGAAACGCAAACGGTTCGGCGCGTCTTCAGAGCCGCGCTGGGTGGCCTGCGGGCCAAGCTCCTCACGCAGCGCCTTGTGCACCATGTGGGTCGCGGTATGCGCGCGGGCGATGGCACCGCGTCGGTCAAGGTCGATGTTGGCGTTGACTTCGGCGCCGACAACCAACGTGCCTTCGGTCAGGCGGCACTGGTGCACGATGAGGTCCTTGATCGGCTTCTGCACATCGTCGACTTCGAGCACAGCACCATCGTCGGAAAGGATCTCGCCCTGATCGGCGAGCTGGCCACCGGCCTGCGCATAGAACGGAGTGCGGTCGAGAATGACTTCGATGGTGGCCGGACCGGTGACTGCGGGGACGGAGCCCTTGCCTTCCTGCATGATGCCCAGCACCTTGGCGCGGGCGGACATGTCGGTGTAACCAAGGAAGTCGATGGGCTGGACCAGCGTCTTCTTGAAATCGTCATAGACCGACAGATCCACATTGTGACGCTTCTTCAGGGCATCTGCACGGGCACGGCTCTTCTGCTCGGCCATGAGCTCGCGGAACTTCGCCTCATCGACCTTGACGCCTGATCGGCGGCCATTTCGAGGGTGATCTCAATCGGGAAGCCGTAGGTGTCGTGCAGCTTGAACGCATCTTCGCCGGAAACGGCGTCGGATCCGGATTCCTTGGCCTTGGCCACAGCGAGGTCGAAAATCTCGGTGCCGGATTCCAGCGTGCGACGGAACGCATCCTCTTCACCATATGCGGCTTCGGACACATCGTGGAAGGTGTCGTTGAGTTCCGGATAGCTCGGCTCCATAGCTGCCTTGGAGGTCGGCAGCAGGGTCGCATGACCGGATCGGTCACGCCGAGCTCGCGCATGGCCTTGACTGTGCGGCGAAGCAGTCGGCGCAGCACGTAGCCGCGACCGTTGTTGGACGGACGTACGCCATCGGACATGATCATCAATGCGGAACGCACATGGTCAGCCACGATGCGGAAACGCACATCCATGGCTTCGTCATCGCCATACGTGCGGCCGGACAGCTTCTGGGCGGCTTCGATGACCGGGAAGACCTCGTCGGTCTCATAGATGTTCTGCTTACCCTGCATCAGATAGGCAAGACGCTCCAAGCCGGCACCGGTATCGATGTTCTTGTTCTCGAGCTCGCCAACGATGTGCAGGTCGGTCTTGGACTTGACGTTGTCGACCTCGTAGTTTTCGAACACGAGATCCCAGATTTCGATGTAACGGTTCTCGTCGGCGATCGGGCCGCCTTCCACACCGTATTCAGGTCCGCGATCCACGTAGATCTCGGAGCACGGACCGCCAGGGCCAGGGCCGCCGGTGGTCCAGAAGTTGTCCTCCATGCCCATGATCTGGATGTGTTCGGGGTCAACGCCCTCGTTCTTCCACATTGAACGGGCTTCCTCGTCGTCGGTGAAGGTGGTCATCCACAGCTTCTCCGGATCGAAGCCGTAGCCGCCCTTGTCTTGCGGGGTGGTCAGCAGCTCATACGCATAGTGGATGGCTTCTTCCTTGAAGTAATCACCAAAGGAGAAATTGCCCAGCATCTGGAAGAACGTGCCGTGACGGGTGGTTTTGCCGACCTCGTCGATATCCAAAGTACGCACGCACTTCTGATTGGATGCCATGCGGCTCTTCGGCGGAGTCTGCTCGCCCATGAGGTACGGGATGAACGGGACCATGCCTGCGATGGTGAACAGGGTGGTCGGGTTTGGAGAGATCAGCGATGCCGAAGGCACGATAAGATGGCCGTGCTTTTCGAAATAATCAAGATAGCGCTTCGCGATTTCAGAAGTGCGCATATGAGATTAAGCTCCTTTTTTGCTGAAAGGCCTGGTGCCTTTCAAACGAATTCGTGATTGTTGTCCGAACGTACGTTACGGGAATAAGATCAGCTGATCTTATCCGCGTATTTGGTATTAAGTTCAGCCTCGCGGGCTCGACGCGTTTCGTTGAACTCATTGAACAAACCTTCAAGGGTGCGCACGGCGACATGATCTTGATCCGGCCCGAACAGAAATTGTCGAGCCGCATCAGAGGTGTTGGCCTTGACGTACGCCTGTGCTTTGGTCACTGCCACCGCACCGATGCCCACACCAATGGAGATCCAGAAGAGACGCTTGAACATCACTCCCCCTTGTTATTGCTGTTGACGTTCTTCTTGTTCATGAAGGACTGCGCGGTGGTTTTCAGGGCATATGCAGCGGAAGCAACCTTGATAACCGGCTTGCCCAAGAAGGATCCATACAGATCGGTCAGGGCGCTGACATTATTGGCGGTTGTGGAAGCCGCTGCGGAAATCTTGTTGACGTCTTCCAGCGACTTGTTGACCTGCTGCACCGTGGTCACACTCTCATCAAGCGCAGGAATCGCATGATCTCCCGTTTCTTTGACTGTCTCGGCGAGCTGGTCGAACAGTTTGCCGAGACGAATCAACGGGTAGATCATGAAACCGGCAAGAATCGCGAAAGCGATTGCCGCAATCAGACCGGCGATTTCTCCAACACCCATCTTGTACCTCTTTTCAGTCCCACGGTTGCCCGCGAACACAACACGCGCATAACAGTAGTAAAAAGCCCAGACCTAAGGCAAGTTTCGTCCGCCGGTCACTGGTTATACGATACGACGGTTACCGCTTCAGCGATAGGCTTACTGGTGTCGAAATCGAGCGTGGTGACCGATCCGTTCGCAGGGCGTTCGCTGAGGTCATAGCCTTCCGGCGCGAAACGGTGCATAAGGCTCAGCAGCGTGTTGCCGTGGGAAATCTGCAACACGTCATCACTGTCCCTCAGCGCAGGATTCGAAGCGATCAGCGCGAATCCCTCCTCGACTCTCGACCAATATTCCACGTCGGACTCGGCATCGTGGAATGGATCCGCTTCCTTAAGGAAGTCGCGGGTCGCACCAAGACCGAACTTTGCGACGATGTCGTTGTAGTTCTTCGCACCGTGCGGCCCTCCCGCGGCGGTCCACGCCACGCCCATATCCTGGCCTTCGAAATAGCCGTAGAACTGTTCGCGGAAATGCATGTCACTGACCAGTTGGGGGCGGGTGTGTCCTGCGGCCTCATTCACGTCGAGGATGCGCTGGGCTGTCATTTGCGCACGCGTGGTGTCGGAGCAATATGCCGCGGCGAAATCAAACTCCTTCAGTTTGTTTGCGGCTTTGTCTGCGTCGGCGATGCCGGATTCCGTCAATGGAGAATTAGACCAGCCCTGCAACCTGTTATATCGGTTGAAAAACGTCTGCCCGTGTCGGACAAGATGAAGATGAAGCAACATGGGTTCCATGCTACCCTCACGGTTTGAGCAAATCCGTGCTATACGATGTTGTTATGGGTCATTTTATTTCACGTTGGCTAATTCTTACCGTCGCGGCGGGCGTTATGGTTGCGGTTCTGCCCGGCATGCACGCCATTGGCGAGCCCCCTGTGCTTGGCATCGCGGCGTTCGCCTTGTTCATGGCGCTTATCAATGCTTCCATAAAGCCGATTATCCATGTCATAGCGTTGCCGTTCTCGATTATTTCGTTCGGACTGGTCGCACTGGTGATCAATTGGCTGTTCATGCAGCTTGCGTCATGGTTGGCGCTGTCGTTTTTCTCTGTGGGCGTCACTATTGACGGATTCGCATGGTCTGTGCTTGGCTCACTTGTTATGACGATTGTGAGCGGCATAGTAGGCGGCATCATCGGCGACTGAAGGCTTCCCGTTGCTTAAAAAGGCCACACATGCGCTTGAGATAGCGAAGAGCCTCGCAATCCTGACGATTGCGAGGCTCTTGCTGTATGTCCTTATACTGTATGTTCTTACAGTATGTAGATCCAGATCAGCGGGCGTAGAATTCGACCACGTACTGGATGTTGACCTGCACCGGGATTTCCTCGGCTTCAGGCTTGCGAGTCAGGGTGGCCTTCAGGGAAGGCAGGTTGACGTCCAGATAGCCCGGAACCGGCGGCAGCACATCGCGGTGAGTGCCTTCGGCCGCAATCTGGAACGGAACCATGGTCTGGCTCTTGGCCTTGACCTGAATGGTCTGGCCAGGCTTGACGCGGTAGGACGGGCGGTCGACGATGTTGCCGTCAACGAGGATGTGGCGGTGAACCACGAACTGACGTGCCTGAGCGGTGGTGCGGGCGAAGCCTGCACGCAGGACCAGGGCGTCGAGACGGGTCTCGAGATCGATCAG
>ENA-OQEX01000004-OQEX01000004.1-human-gut-metagenome-genome-assembly--contig:-NODE-4-length-118577-cov-10.242035_pt1 | contig 118577 bp, 132 predicted proteins | sample MGYA00242802_ERZ504649 | MGnify/ENA primary metagenome ERZ504649 (study PRJEB26092, sample SAMD00036194) | human gut metagenome | host: Homo sapiens | study: EMG produced TPA metagenomics assembly of...
CATGGACGGCGCTAAAAGCCGGTTGCGTCATGGTCTAAGCAATCATTCATCATAATTTTTACAGTGTCTTGGCAGCGTAATCATGAACATAATTCCATACATAATGCGCGACTGATACAACAAAGCCCACAAAGCTTTTGCGTCATTTAATACAATCAGCAGCAACCAACAAGGAGGAAAACATGAGCAAAGAACTAAACAAAACCTACGATCCAAAGGACATCGAGGACCGTCTTTACAAAAAGTGGGAAGACAACGGCTACTTCCATGCTGAGGTAGACCGCAGCAAAAAACCATTCACAATCGTGATGCCACCACCAAACATCACAGGACAGCTGCACATGGGACATGCCCTTGACAACACCATGCAGGATATCCTTATCAGATACAAGAGAATGCAGGGCTACAATGCACTCTGGCAGCCGGGAACAGACCACGCATCCATCGCAACAGAGGTAAAGGTCATCCAGGCACTTAAAGAGCAGGGAATCAACAAGGCAGACCTTACAAGAGAAGAGTTCCTCGAGAAATGCTGGGACTGGAGAAAAGAGTACGGCGGACGTATCGTAAAGCAGCTTCGTAAGCTCGGATCATCAGCAGACTGGCAGCGTGAGAGATTTACAATGGATGAGGGATGCTCACACGCAGTACAGGAGGTATTTACAAAGCTTTATAAGAAGGGCTGGATTTATAAGGGCTCAAGAATCGTAAACTGGTGTCCGGTATGTAAGACATCTATTTCAGATGCAGAGGTAGAGCATGAGGAGCAGGACGGCTTCTTCTGGCACATCAACTATCCTGTAGTTGGCGAGGAAGGCAGATTCGTAGAGATAGCAACAACACGTCCTGAGACACTTTTCGGAGATACAGCCGTAGCTGTAAACCCTGATGATGAGCGCTATCAGGATATCATCGGAAAGACCTTAAAGCTTCCATGCACAGACAGGGAGATTCCGGTAATCGCAGATTCATACGTAGATAAAGAGTTTGGAACAGGCTGTGTAAAGATTACACCTGCACACGACCCTAATGATTTCGAGGTAGGAAAACGCCACAGCTTAGAGGAAATCGTTGTAATCAATGATGATGCCACAATGAATGAAAAGGCCGGAAAATATGCCGGAATGGACAGATACGAGTGTAGAAAGGCACTGGTTGAGGACCTTAAGGAGCAGGGTCTTTTAGTAAAGGTTGTACCACATTCACACAATGTAGGTGTGCATGACCGCTGTCACACAACAGTTGAGCCAATGATCAAGCAGCAGTGGTTCGTCAAGATGGACGAGATGATCAAGCCTGCAGTTGAGGGAGTAAAGAACGGAGAAATCAAGCTCCTTCCTTCAAGAATGGACAAGACATACTTCAACTGGACAGACAATATCCGCGACTGGTGCATCAGCCGTCAGCTCTGGTGGGGACACAGAATACCTGCATGGTACTGTGATGACTGTGGAGAGATGGTAGTTTCAATAGAAAAGCCTGGCAAATGTCCTAAGTGTGGCAAGGAGCACTGGACACAGGATCCTGATACACTTGATACATGGTTCTCATCAGCGCTCTGGCCATTCTCAACACTCGGCTGGCCTGAAAAGACAGAGGATCTGGACTATTTCTATCCAAACGATGTGCTCGTAACAGGCTACGATATCATTTTCTTCTGGGTAATCAGAATGATTTTCTCAGGCTATGAGCAGATGGGCAAGGCACCATTCCACACAGTGCTTTTCCACGGACTCGTAAGAGATTCTCAGGGCCGCAAGATGAGTAAATCACTCGGAAACGGAATTGATCCGCTTGAGGTTATCGACAAGTATGGTGCAGATGCGCTTCGTCTGACACTTATCACAGGAAATGCACCGGGAAATGATATGCGTTTCTACTGGGAGAGAGTTGAGCTTCAAGAAACTTCGCCAACAAGGTATGGAATGCATCAAGATTTATCATGATGAACCTTGAAGGTGTAGAGCTTAGAGAGCCAAAGCTTGATGAGCTTCATGCAGCAGACAAGTGGATTCTTTCAAGGGTAAATACACTTGCAAAGGATGCCACAGAAAACATGGACAAGTTCGAGCTTGGAATCGCAGTACAAAAGGTATACGACTTCATCTGGGATGAGTTCTGTGACTGGTATATCGAGATTGCAAAGGTTCGTACCTACAAGAAGGATGAAAACCCAGAGTCAGCAAATGCTGCACTCTGGACGCTTAAGACAGTACTTGTAAATGCACTGAAGCTCCTTCATCCATATATGCCGTTTATCACAGAGGAAATCTTCTGCACACTTCAGTCAGACGAGGAGACTATCATGCTCTCTAAATGGCCTGAGTACAAAAAAGAGTGGAATTTCCCGGCAGAAGAGGCCGCAATCGAGCACTGCAAGGATCTCGTAAAGGGTATCAGAAATGTCCGTACACAGATGGATGTTCCACCTTCAAGAAAGGCAAAGCTTTTCATCACAAGTGATGATGAGTCAGTCAGAAAGATATTCGAGGACAACAAGGAGGTATATGTAAATCTTGCATTTACCAGCGAGATTACAGTACAGCAGGGCAAGGCCGGTATCGGTGATGACGCTGTATCAGTAGTGATACCTGATGCGGTTGCATACCTGCCGCTTGAGGACCTCGTTGATTTTGAGAAGGAAAAGGAAAGACTCAATAAAGAAAAGGATAAGCTCACAAAGGAGCTTGCGCGCTCAAGGGGCATGCTCTCAAATGAGAAATTCTTAAACAATGCAAAGCCTGAAAAGGTTCAGGAGGAAAAGGACAAGCTTGCAAAGTATGAGCAGATGATGGCTCAGGTAGATGAACGTCTGGCTCAGTTTAAATAATTAAATACAGATTATATTTTGTGAACACTGTTTTCCTGGGGCAAGGATGCAAAGGAGGCCGTCCACAATGCGGTGGTTCTTGAATAGAATAGAACAAAGAAAGAATATGGAGATAAAACAGAAAGGAATAAACAATGAATGTAAATCCTATAACAAGATTGGATTATCCGGATCCGGACGTGATCCGCGTAGAAGATACCTATTATATGGTATCCACAACCATGCACTTTATGCCGGGCTGTGAGATTCTGCAGTCTTTTGATCTGGTGCACTGGGAGCATGTGACTTATGTCTATGAGACGTTGGATCATACGGATGCGCAGCAACTGAAAAGCTGTCAGAATATTTACGGACAGGGCATGTGGGCAGCTTCCCTGCGCTATCATGAAGGCCGATTTTATATCTGCTTTGTGGCAAATGATACCCGTAAGACTTATTTGTATACTTCGGAAAAAATAGATGGTCCATGGAAAAAGCAGCTGATAGAAGGCTTTTATCATGACGGCTCTTTATTATTTGATGAGGATGGCAGAAACTATATTGTATATGGAAATGATGAAATCTGGATTACAGAATTGAATGAAGATTTGACTGCACCAAGGAAGGACGGATTACATCGTCTTTTAGTCAGTGATCATAAGAACCCGGAGCTAGGCTATGAGGGTTCTCATATTCAAAAAATAAACGGCTATTATTATATTTTTCTGGTTCATTCCCTGAGAGACCGCTGGATGCGGACGGAAGCATGCTTTTACAGTGATTCTCTGGAAGGAGAATTCACGGGTGGAGATGTACTTTGTGATGATCGTGGATATTGTGGACAGGGCGTGGCACAGGGAGGAATAGTGGATACGCCGGATGGAAAGTGGTATGCAATGCTGTTTCAGGATTCCGGAGCAGTTGGACGGATTCCTATTCTGCTTCCGGTTACCTGGAAGGATCATTTTCCGGTTTTTGGACAGAACAGACATGTGCCGGAAGAAATAGAGGTTCACAGTACCAGACCAGGATATATTTATCAGCCATTAGTGGGAAGTGATGATTTCCGAAATGGGCTGCTTCCGCGCTGGCAGTTTAATCATGATCCAGATCCACGGTACTATCATCTGGATGCATTGCAGGGAACCTATACAATTACAACACGGGAAGTTTGTACAGAGCTTACACAGGCAGTAAATACGCTTACGCAAAGGATGAGTTATCCGTCCTGCGCAGCTGAGGTTACTGTTGATGCTTCTGCATTGAAAGAGGGCGATGTCGCAGGCTTGTGTGCGTTGCAGGGCTGTTATGCTGCAGTTGGCATTACAAAACATCATGGAAAATATGAAGTCCTTATGCTGGATAAAAAAGAAGATGGTATATTGGATATGACGGAAGGAACTGTTGTTGAATCACACCAGATAGATTTTCGTCTTGAAGCAGATTTCTGTAACATGAAGGATGAAGCACGCTGCTATTACCGGGTAAATAAGGGAGACTGGCTACCCATCGGAACCGTGCATAAGCTGTACTTCAAACTGGATCATTTTACTGGTTGCCGGTTTGGTCTGTTCTGCTATGCGGCAGAGGAAACAGGAGGAAGTGCCTGCTTCCGGGATTTTAAGTATTATGATGTTGATGAAATCTCATAAAGATAGAACTGCATAAAATAAGTGTCGGAATTTACTCAAATTCAGTAAAAGATTCAGATTGCAGAAAAATCCGGGCATAGTATCAATAGAATGATATTGCCCGGATTTTTATATTTAGTGGCTTTTTTTAAAATTCAAATGATGATATAATGAGTGAAAGTGAGAATAATACATAAATGCATTTATTAAAGAAATAGCATGATAGTTATACTTTAGCAGGAACAAAAAGACCGATATATAGTGAGGAAAAAATATGGATGATACCGGTATAAAGAGAGAGCCAGTTATCAGAATAAGCAGCGACAGGATGGAGGCATTTATCATGCTGCCCACTGTTGAAGAAGAATACTACTATACAGTGGATGAGGTGCTTGAAGCTGTAAATCGCAATGGTGTGATATACGGCATCAATTGCGAGATCATTTCAGATATGATAGAAAAAAGACTTATGGGCAGGGAAGTGCTTTTTGCAAAGGGAAAGCCGGCTGTTGACGGGGCTGATGGATATTTTGATTTTTACTTCAACAGTGACTTGAACCACCGCCCAACGGTTAAGAGCGATGGCTCAGTGGATTACTGGAGTGTGCACTCGGTTGAGGTGGTCAAAAAAGGCCAGATGATTGCAAACTATTGTGAGCCTGTTGCAGGCGAGGATGGTATTGATGTGCTTGGCAAGGTAATTGCCGCAAAGAAAGGCAAGGGACTGCCACCGCTTGTGGGGCGCGGCTTTGACAAATCTGTGGATGGACTTACATATACAGCTGCTATCGATGGTAAAATTGAAAGGCACAAGAACAGAATCATTATTCTTCCTATTCTTGAAATAAACGGTGATGTGGATGTGGGAACAGGAAATATAGATTTTGTCGGGGACGTGGTCATACATGGCAGTGTGAAGACCGGAGCCAGAATAAGGGCTGCAAAGTCCATCACGATAGATGGTGTTTGCGAGGGCTGTGTGCTTGAGGCCGGCAATGACCTGATTCTTAGGAAGGGCATGATTGGTATGGGAAAGGCCCGGATTATTGTAAAGGGCAATCTGTTTGCCAAGTTCATGGAGTATACCGATGTGGAGGTAGATGGCTTTGTGGAGGCTGATTCTGCAATCAACTGCAATGTGGTCAGCAATGATAAGGTAATCTTCAATGGTGGACATGCAAGCATAGTCGGTGGAAAAGTATATGGCTGTGCAGGCATTGAGGTGCAAAACCTGGGTAATGATGCCTTTATCAAGACTGAGGTGCATGTGGGTGTGCATAAAAAGATTAAGATAAAGATAGCAGAGCTTGAAAAGCTTGTTGATCAAAAGCAGATGCTGCTTAACAATATCAATGCAGGCATAAAGCAGATAGAACAGATGATGGGCAGTGCCGCTGACGGTATGAATCTTGAGGAAAAGAAGCTTGCGCTTGTCAGGGCAAAAATTGAGAAAACAGCAGAGCTTAGCGAAGATAAGGAGGAGCTGGAGCGTCTTAAGGGCATAGTGGAGCGCTCGACAGGCGCGACAGTACAGGTTTTGGAGCATGTATATCCAAATGTCGAGGTGTGTATTAACAACTCAAAGCTCGTCACCAAGGAGGAATTCGACAAGATTGAGTTCAAGGAGAAGGACAAGGCAGTCGTGATGCTGTCGATGAAATAAAAAAATTGCGATATTTTTATTAAATCTTAATGGAAATATACTTGCATAAAGGGGTTACTTTATTATAATATATAGTGACCCTTTTTTGATGGGATTATTTAGCAGATAATTATGGAGGCAGGATTATGATAAATTTTGATGAAGAAATAAAGAACTATGAGCCAAGTCTAGAGATAGAGGAGGCTGAATCTGCGATTTACAGCCACGATCTGACAGATGTCACAGATATCATTGCACAGTTATTACGTGAGCAGGACAAAAGGCAGGGTGAATTAAGATGATTTGTTATAAATGCGGACAAGATGCAGGCTGGAACGATAAATGCCCTGTATGTGGGGCTGATCTTTCACTTTTTAAAAGAGCTATTAGAATATCCAACTCATACTACAATGATGGTTTACAAAAGGCACAGGTGAGAAATCTGTCTGGAGCGATTATATCTCTCAGGCAGAGTCTTAAGTTTTATAAGTACAATATCCAGGCAAGGAATCTGTTAGGTCTCATATACTATGAGATGGGTGAGATGGTTGACGCCTTAAGTGAGTGGGTCATCAGTGCAAACTATCAGCCTGATGATAATCTGGCAAAGAAGTATATAGATCAGATTCATAATAACAGAAATCAGCTCGAAACAATCAATCAGACTATTAAAAAATATAATCAGGCTTTAACTTATTGCAAGCAGGACAGTAAGGACCTTGCGGTTATACAGCTTCGAAAGGTGTTATCCTTAAATCCAAAGCTTGTAAAGGGACATCAGCTTTTGGCTCTTTTATATCTGGAGGAGGGGCATCTGGATAAGGCAAAGAAAGCCTTACGCGATGCAGGCAAGATAGATACAGACAATACCACTACCCTCAGATACTTAAAAGAAGTGAACAGACGTCTCAAGGAAAAAGGATCTGAGAGGAAAAAGAAAAATGATGATTTAATTTCCTACCAGAGTGGAAATGAAACAATCATTATGCCGAAGCGATTCAGGGAGAGCTCAATGTGGGCAAATATACTCTATATTGTAATCGGTCTGGTAGTCGGGGTGGCGGTTACGTGCTTCCTTGTGGTTCCGGGCATAAAAAGCCAGGCGAAAACAGATGCAAAGAAGCAGCTATTATCGGCCAATGATACGATTTCCACAAATGGGCAGACAATCAGTGGACTTAATGATCAGATAGACAAGCTAAAGAAGGAGCTTGAGGACGAGAAGAAGAAAAATGATGGAGTATCAGACCAGATTTCCACATATGAGGCTTTGCTCAATGCCTATGTATACTATACAACCAATGATGTAATAAAGGCAGGAGAAGCACTTGAAAATATCAACACAAGCTACCTGAGTGACTCGGCTAAGCAGACATATGATACGCTCAATGGTTCAATTGCAGATTCATATAAGGAAGCACTGTACAGTCAGGCATACTCATCATACAGCAGTGGCGATTATCAGAGTGCAATCCCTACATTCCAGAAGCTTGTCGGCATGGATGAGGCATACAGGATGGTTCAGCTGCATATTACCTGGCACAATCGTTCAGGAAGTCAGGTGACTTAGCATCTGCAAAGCCATATTATCAGTATGTGGTAGACAACTACGCAGGCACTGAGAAGGCCAGAACATCAAAGAATTATCTGGCACAGGAACAGCAGTAAAACAACTGCTGCGAGGCAATAATTAAATATAGAATTACGAAAGACACCAGATAATCTCCGGTGTCTTTTTTATATGAGCAGGAAAGGAAGAGTTTGACATGATAGAAAATTATATCAAGGAAGCAGACCGGGTGACATACCTTATGCCAAAGGAGGTGGATCACCACTGTGCCGGGCAGATAATCGCAGAGCTTGATGCACTTATAGAGGGCTGTGGTGTCAGAAAAATAGTATTTGACATGAAACAGACAGAATTTATGGACAGCTCTGGCATTGGGGTGATAATAGGAAGAACAAAGAAGCTTAAGTACTTTAATGACAGCTCGGTGTCAGTTTGCAATATGTCGGACAGAGTGGACAAGCTTTTGAAATGTGCCGGCATTTACACTATTGTAAATAAGAATTAAAATAAGCTAATAAACCGGAAGGATTTATTATTAATTGTGGTAACTATCCGGATATAAAATTCAATCAGATATGAAATTTAACCAGACATAAATATAATTAAACAGAAAGGGAGCATAATGAACGTAACAAAAACAAATCATATATCGCTTAGCTTTGATGCAATTTCAGAGAATGAGGCATTTGCGAGAATGACAGCAGCAATGTTTATGGCACAATTAAACCCCACACTAGATGACGTGGAGGACGTTAAGACAGCAGTGTCAGAGGCAGTGACGAACGCAATTATCCATGGCTATGAGATGGGGGATGACAATATTTCATCCAATCAGGCAGATCACCAGGCAGCAGAAGAAAAAAGTCGTCCACAGGTACATATGAATTGCAGCTATATAGGCCGAGAGCTTTACATAGAAATATCAGATAGCGGAGTAGGCATACAGGATGTGGCAAAAGCAATGGAACCGTTATACACATCCAAACCACAGCTTGACAGATCAGGCATGGGTTTTTCATTCATGGAAGCATTTATGGACGCGCTCACAGTTACATCAGAACCGGGACACGGAACAACAGTAAAGATGAAAAAAGTACTATGAAGAGTGACAAAATCAGCAGACTTGTCACAGAAAATATAAACCTGATTTATTTAGTTATGAAACGCTTTAGAAACAGAGGCGTTGACCGGGAGGATTTATTTCAGATAGGAGCAGTTGGGCTGACAAAGGCAGCGCAGCGATTTGATGAAAGTAAGGGCTTTGCCTTTTCTACATACGCAGTACCGTTGATAATAGGGGAAATACAGCGCTTTCTACGTGATGATGGAATGGTACATATCAGTCGAAAAATACAGGATGATGCAAGAAAAATTGCAATTATCAGAGAAAAATACAGAATGAGTGAAAATAGTGAAATATCACTTGAAAAAATGGAAATTATTTCCGGCATGTCAAAACAGGATATAATAATTGCCATGGAAGCCGATAAAAATGCATCGTCAATAGAAAATGAAAGTGTGCTTGATTATTTGGACAATAAAATGAGTGCAGAAGTATCAGACAAGCCATCGGAGACAGATAAAGTGATAAATCACATTGCAATGCAGCAGGCGTTTAACTCACTGGATGATAGCGAGCGCAGACTGATTATGCTCCGCTATATGCAGGATAAGACACAGAAGCAGGTGGCAGAAGTGCTTGGACGCAACCAGGTGGCCATATCACGAATGGAGAAGAATACATTGGCGAAGCTTCGCAGGGCGATGATGTGAGTGAAAAAAGAAAAGTACTTGCACCCAATCCCAAAAGCATATTACAATGGGTGGTAAGGGATATAATTGGATTGTCGAAAGGAAAAAAGCATGAAACTTCCACTTACATATGATAACTATATATTTGACCTCTATGGTACGCTCGTGGATATTCACACAGATGAGAGTGACACTGCAATCTGGGAAAAGCTCGCCATGTTCTATGGCTATTACGGAGCACTGTATGAGGCAAAGGAGCTTAAGGAGCGCTATGAGACACTTGTAAAGAGCAGCGAAGCGGAGCTTAAGAAGAAACTTGAAGATATGGACATTGAAAAGCAAAATGAAGCTTCAGATGCGCAGTTTGCCATCTCATATGCCCACGAAGCATCACCGGAGATACATATAGAGGATGTATTTGAAAAGCTTTATGAGGAAAAGGGCGTGAATCCGACAAAGGAGCTCTCAGTGCATACAGGCCAGTTTTTCAGGGTGATGAGCACTGAATACATAAAGCTTTATCCGGGTACAAAGGAGATGCTTAAGGAGCTTAAGGTGGCAGGGAAAAAGGTATATCTGCTTTCAAATGCGCAGCGTATATTTACAGCCTATGAGATGAGAAGACTTGATATCTTTGATTTGTTTGATGACGTATTTATCTCATCTGATTATAATACCAAAAAGCCTGATATCAGATTTTATAAGGAGCTGATAAATAAGCATGATATTGACGTATCAAAATCGCTTTTTATAGGAAATGATTCGACTACCGATATCAAGGGTGCAAAGGAATGCCGGATGGATGCCTTTTATGTGAAATCGAATATTTCACCAAAGGATGATATGGCTCATGATGCAGACTATATTATAGATGATTTTACCAACTGGTAATGCATTATTGTTTATAAAAATGTGAATATTACATAAAAAACATATATAAATTAAAATCTTTTTATAAACAGTTGCAAATAAAAAATAATGGTGTAAAATGAACTAGATTTGAATTAGTTTATTTTTTAACAAAGTAGAGGTGAAAAGAATGTCAAACACATTATTAATGTTGTGTATCCCATTTGCGGGCTTATTATTGTGCATAGCAGTTATGCCGCTTGTGAAGCCTGAATGGTGGGAGAAGCATCAAGCTCATGCAGTTATCTTATGGTCACTGCTTTTTGCCATTCCGTTCGCGCTGTTCTATGGAGCACCAAAAGCCGTAGAGACGGTACTGGAGTGTCTGATAGGCGACTATCTGACCTTTATCGTGCTGCTCTTTGGACTGTTCTGCGTAGCCGGAAATATCAAGCTGGAGGGAAGTCTGGTCGGCAACCCAAAGGTAAACGTTATCATGCTTGCTGTTGGAACTCTTTTTTCAAGCTGTATAGGAACTACAGGAGCCAGTATGCTTTTTGTAAGGCCGATTATACAGATGAACTCATGGAGAAAAAACAAGCGTCACATCATGGTATTTTTCATTTTTCTTGTGTCAAATATCGGAGGATGTCTTACACCTATCGGAGATCCGCCACTGCTCATGGGATTTTCAAGAGGAGTATCGTTCTTCTGGAGCATGAGGCTGTTTCCGGTTCTCGTATTAAATATGATACTGCTTCTTTCCATATTTTATCATTTGGACAAGAAGGCATACCAGAAGGATATCACTAAGGGACTTATGCCTGAGGTGAAGGAAAATGAGCCTCTTATCAGGATAAAGGGTGCCCACAACTTTTTATATATCGTAATGATTGTTATAGCTGTTATACTAAGCGGTGTGCTTCCTAAGCTTTCTGCATTCCAGAACGCTGCAGGAGAGGTTATCGGTATTCCGATATTCAGGGAGGTTACACTCACTGTGCCTGCAATTATTGAGATTGCTATTATTCTGCTTGCAGCCCTGCTTTCCTTCAAGACAACACCGAAGGAGGTTCGTGTGCAGAACCATTTCACATGGGGAGCAATTCAGGAGGTTGCGGTGCTTTTCATCGGAATCTTCATCACCATGCAGCCTGCTCTTATGGTATTAAAGAGTGCAGGTTCAGGTCTTGGAATCACAAAGCCGTTTGAGATGTTCTGGGCAACAGGAGCACTTTCAAGCTTCCTCGACAATACACCGACATATCTGGTTTTCCTTACTACAGCGGGAGCCATGCACTTTACTACAGGTGTCGCAACCACACTGGGAGTGGTGCCGGTCAAGATGCTTATGGCAATTTCGTGTGGCGCTGTATTTATGGGAGCCAACACATATATTGGAAATGCACCGAACTTTATGGTCAAGTCATTATCAGACGAAAACGGTATCAACATGCCATCGTTCTTTGGTTACATGTGGTGGTCATTGCGTTATCTGATACCTGTTTTCATCATAGATATGATCATATTCTTTTTATAGGAGGGATGAATTATGGAATTTTATGACGAGAAAATTAAAGCTCTTGCCATCGAAATCTATGAGCTTGATGCCGAAGTATACAAGAAATTAGGCTCATCCTCGGCAGGGTATTTGGTGGCGAGAAGGATATATGTATCCGTAACATCATGGAGGATCTGCACTCAAGGCAGAACAGCTCAAGAATCCGAAGCGAGCTTGCCCTGATAAGCAACATGGCAAGAACAATACCTGATCATGATACAAGGCATGATGTCATGGTCAGATACAACAACATAGTAGAGGAAATAGCGGAGCTCCCGACAGGCTTTGCTGACGGAGATATCCTCGATCCAAAGATAGCGGATTTAAATACCGTAAACCTGAAGGATCGTTTCAAGACGGGCGATCATCTGATTATCTGTATAGGACGTTCCTGCGGATGTGGTGGAAATGAGATTGGATTTGCACTTGCAGACAAGCTTCGTATGAATTTCTATGATGTGTCTGTCATGAATGAGGTGTTCAGACAGAAGGATGGAGAGGAAGCAGCCCAGGCTACAGCTACCTTCCAGAAAAAAGAGCGGATGGGAATCAAAAAGCGCATAAAAGCTTTTAGGAAATACCACGGACTTTCATCAGAGGATGTGCTTTTCTTTGATACAAGCAAGTTCCTTGTAGAGAAGGCAAAGCAGGAGGACTTCATTGTTATGGGACGTTTTGCAGATGCAATTCTGACAAACAATCATATTCCTCACATAAGTATTTTTATCACAGCACCGGAGAAGAGAAGAGTCCAGCGTTTTCTTGAGATAAACAAGAATGTGACTCCGAACCAGGCAAAGAAATGGATAGAATCTGAGGATAAGAGACATCTGAAGACCTACAAATTCTATACCGGCAGAAAGTGGAGCAAGGCAAGTAACTATGATATCTGTATCAACAGTGCCAGCTACGGTATCAAGGGCTCAATAGAGCTTATCATTCGTATGCTCCAGCTTGATGACCGCGTGAAGCAGCTGATTAAGTAATTTTAAATGCATTTAAAGCGTGTTTTATTGACGTAAAACACGCTTTTTTGATATATTTGACATTTTTGAAAAAATCCTCTTACAAAATTCGTGAAAAAGTGATAAAATGATATTGTATAACGAAAGAGGTGTGAAATGTTCGAAATAGGTGATTACGTATTAAATGCTACAAATGGAATTTGCAAAATAAGCGAAATCGTGGAGTTAGACATGTCAGGAGACAAGCAGCTCAAGTCATATTTTTTACTCCGCCCTGTTGAGGAGGAGAATGACAGAGTGTATATACCTGTTGACAATGCTGATAAGAGGATACGTAAGGTAATAACACAGGATGAGGCACAGGCGGTGCTCGATAGAGTACCTGAGATAGAGGCGCTCGCGGTAAACAATGAGAAGGAGCGCGAAACGCGCTATAAGGAGGCAGTCAGAAGCTGTGAGCCGGATAGTGTGATCAGTCTCTTAAAGTGTTTACATATCAGAAATGAGCAGCGTGCACAGGCAGGCAAGAAGTCTACAGCCGTCGATGAGCGCTATGGCAAGATGGCAGAGCACAATTTAAATGCAGAGCTTGCATTTGTTCTTGAAAAGGACAAGCAGGAGATTAAAGATATAATTCATGATATGCTATAGTATGCGGGCAGAATCAGAAAGCGGGTTCTGCCTTGTTTTTGCTAAAAATAAGAGATATTAAGAAAAGTTTAAACAAATAATTAATGAGTTTATGTCATGAATATGTTATTATATATCAGGTAAGGGCATATAATATTACCGGTTAAGGGTAAATGAGAAAACTTATCATGTTTTATCTGATAAAAACAAAAGAATGAAAGTAAGGGAATCAATATGAATAATATGAATATTAATTCTGCAATAGCAGATACTCTGGATATAGGGAATACAGACACAGAGAAAAAGACAGGGCTCATAGGCTTTTATAATTATACGGTAGTGCTTACATACATAGGCATGTGGATAGGCTTCCTTGGAATTATGCTTGCCATAAAGGATAGGTATGTGGGTTCACTAATCTGCCTTATGCTGGCCGGTGTCTGTGATATGTTTGACGGCACCATTGCATCCACAAAGAAGGACCGTACCAGGGACGAGCGAACATTTGGCATACAGATAGACTCGTTAAGTGACATCATATGCTTCGGAGTGCTTCCGGCAGTGTGGGTATTTTGTGTGACTCCAAAGATTTCAATAGCATTTACCGCCATATTTGTATTCATTCTTTGCGGGCTTATCCGTCTGGCATACTTTAATGTGGATGAGGCCAACAGGCAGGCAACGACAGCAGAGCGCAGACAGTATTATCTGGGGCTTCCAATCACATCAAGTGCGCTTGCTATCCCGGCGGTATATCTGATTGGAGAGTTCACAGCTATACATACACAGACAATCGCGGCACTTGCCTTTTAATCATTGGCATTTGCTACGTGCTCCCTGTAAAGCTCAAAAAGCCATCTCTTTTTGGAGAGGTTCTGCTTGTAGGTATAGGAGCAGTTGAGTTTTGTATTCTCATTGCGGAGGTTCTTATTTAATGGCAAAAAAATCGTTTGTAGACTGGCTTTACACCACGGCACCTGGGCGTGTGACACTTAAGGTGCTTCTGCATACAGGTGCACTTAAGCTCGGAGAAATAGTAGCACGCTCCCCGCTGTCTAAGCCGTTTATCAGCCGGTATATAAAGAATAACAATATAGACATGTCTGATTTTAAGGGTCAGAAATATAACAGCTTTCAGGACTTTTTCTCCAGAAAGCGTGATGATATTGAGGTGGACAGGCAGGCTGAGCATCTTATCAGTCCGTGTGACGGCTACCTGAGTGCATACAGGATAAAAAGCAACAACAGCTTTCACATCAAGGGTTCATGGTACAAGGTGACGGACCTTGTCACCGACAAAAAAATTGCAAAGGAATTTGTTGGAGGAGATTGCGTGATACTGCGTCTTTGTGCCAATGATTATCATCATTACTGCTATATAGATGACGGCTTTCAGGGAAAGAATCATTTCGTGAAGGGGCTGCTTCACAGCGTTCAGCCGATTGCACTGGAAAATGCTCCTGTATATAGGCAAAACAGGCGTATGTGGACAATTCTTGATACAGTTAATTTTGGCAAGGTGGCACAGATTGAGATAGGTGCGCTGCTTGTGGGAGGCATAGTCAATGACCACGAGAATGTTATGATGAGAAAGGGCGCAGAGATGGGGCACTTTGAGCTGATTGGCTCCACAATAGTGCTTTTGTTTAAAAAAGGTCATATTGACCTGCTTCCGGAAATTAAAGAGTGTATAAAAGGAGACAAAGAAGTACGTGTTATCCAGGGACAGCATATCGCAAACAGGACAGCTTTTTAACAGAATACTTCCAAAATACAGTCGTATTCCGCTGCTTTTTACAGTGGTGCTCAATTTCAGTGTATACTGGGGCGCGCGTGCTATTGCAGGCGGTTTTATCCATCACAATATAGAGACATCGCTTGATGATATGATACCGGTTGTGTACCCTACAGTAGTCATTTATTTTGGCTGCTATATTTTTTGGATTATAGGATATCTGTACAATGCAGCGATGGATAAAAGGCACTGTTATCGTTTTCTCATGGCAGACTGGCTGGCAAAGGCAGTCTGTTTTATCTGTTATGTCGTGTATCCTACAACCAACACCCGCCCGGAAATAGTGGGCTCAGACATATGGGCACAGCTCATGCGCTTTTTATATAGTATGGATGCAGCGGACAATCTTTTTCCGTCTATACACTGCCTAGTAAGCTGGCTGTGCTATATAGGCATCCGTGGCAACAAAAAAGTACCGCAGTGGATACGTACAACCTTCTGTATTTGCGCTATAGCAGTATTCATATCCACATTGACTACGAAGCAGCATGTGATATATGATGTAGTTGCAGGAGTTGCGCTGGTGGAAGTAACATACCGGGTTTCAAAGCTGATAGTTAAAAGGCTTGTTAAAAAGGAAAAATCGAATACAGAAGCATAATATGTATAAACGGTATAAGGTATACAATTAGTAAGAAAACCTAAAACCAAGGAGTATAAACATGGATGATATACAAATAGAGATGCTGCCGATGTTGGGCGAATTCAGTTCAATTGCCTCGCAGTATGAACACATCATGTTCTACTACGAATCGGGTATACAGCAGATAGTAGCAAAGCTGCAGATATTAAATAATGAATTCAAAAACAATCACGAAAGAAATCCAATCGAGAACATAAAGAGCCGTGTAAAGTCACTTGACAGTATAATAGACAAAATGAAGCGAAAGGGCATTCCGCTCACTACCAACGCCATGAAGCGTGAGATAAAGGATATAGCCGGCGTCAGGGTCATTTGTCCATTTATATCCGATGTATATCAGGTGGCCAATATGCTTGTGAATCAGGCGGATGTCGAGATTGTCACAATAAAGGACTACATAAAAAAACCGAAGGAGAATGGCTACAGGAGTCTTCATATGATAGTGCTGGTTGATGTGTATTTTTCGGATCACAAGGACAAGGTGCCGATAGAGATACAGTTTCGTACCATTGCCATGAATTTCTGGGCCAGCACAGAGCATCAGCTTCGCTACAAGAAGAGCCGTGTATTCACGGAGGAGATGCAGCGGGAGCTTAAGAAATGCGCAGATATCATGGCTGACGCTGATGACAAGATGCAGAATCTGGCAAATGTTTCGGGGATTGTGCAGCCGATTGAGTAAAAGAGAGTGATGTAAATCACTCTTTTTTGCCTGTAAATCAAAAGTTTATATTTATTTAATAAAAATTGTTAGCACTCTCACTTGACGAGTGCTAATTCGCGTGTTATAACATAGTCACAAGGAATATTGAAGAATTATTTAAAGGATTATTTAGAGATAAAATTTTGATATTACCTGTATGACACATAAGAATCATATTTATGGATAACATAGTAGAAGGGAGTGAGACTATGAACATTCAAAAATTTACACAGAAATCAATAGAGGCAGTCAATGACTGCGAGAAGCTTGCATATGATTATGGCAATCAGGAGATAGAACAGGAGCACCTGCTTGTGGCATTACTTTCACAGGAGGACGGACTGATACCGAAGCTGATTGACAAGATGGAGATAAACGTAGAGCATTTCACAGAGAATGCAAAGCGTCATCTGGCAGCGCGCACAAAGGTAAGCGGCAGCAGTGCACAGGTCTATGTGGGCAATGATTTAAACAAGGTTCTTATTCATGCTGAGGACGAGGCAAAGGCAATGGGAGATGAGTATGTTTCGGTAGAGCATCTTTTCCTGTGTCTGCTGAAGTATCCAAACAAGGCAATGAAGGAGCTGATTAAGGAGTACGGTCTCACAAGAGACAGATTCCTCACAGCGCTTTCTACGGTAAGGGGCAATCAGAAGGTCACATCCGATAACCCTGAGGCCACATATGATACACTTGAGAAATACGGCTACGACATGGTGGAGCGTGCAAGACAGCAGAAGCTGGATCCTGTTATCGGCCGTGATGATGAGATACGAAATGTAGTGCGTATTCTCTCGCGGAAGACTAAAAATAACCCGGTACTTATCGGTGAGCCGGGTGTTGGTAAAACGGCAGTCGTTGAGGGTCTGGCACAGCGTATCGTAAAGGGCGATGTGCCTGAGGGCTTAAAGGACAAAAAACTGTTTGCACTTGATATGGGCTCTCTGATTGCAGGAGCTAAGTACAGGGGCGAGTTTGAGGAGAGACTTAAGGCAGTACTTGAGGAGGTAAAAGCCTCTGATGGACAGATAATTCTCTTTATCGATGAGCTTCATACAATTGTCGGAGCAGGAAAGACAGACGGAGCCATGGATGCAGGACAGCTTCTTAAGCCAATGCTTGCAAGAGGTGAGCTGCACTGCGTAGGTGCCACCACACTTGATGAGTACCGTGAGTACATTGAGAAGGATGCAGCCCTTGAGAGACGTTTCCAGCCTGTTATGGTAGACGAGCCGACAGTAGAGGACACTATCTCAATACTTCGTGGCCTTAAGGACAGATATGAGGTATTCCACGGCGTTAAAATCACAGACTCGGCACTTGTCACAGCGGCAGTGCTTTCAAACAGATACATCACAGACAGATTTTTGCCTGATAAGGCAATAGACCTTGTGGATGAGGCATGCGCATGATAAAGACGGAGCTTGATTCAATGCCGGCAGAGCTTGATGAGCAGAATCGTAAGATTATGCAGCTTGAGATAGAGGAGACAGCTCTAAAGAAAGAGACAGACCACTTAAGTCAGGACAGGCTCGCAGCACTCCAGAAGGAGCTTGCAGAGCTGCGTGATGACTTCAATGCCAAAAAGGCTCAGTGGCAGAACGAGAAGGGGGCTGTTGACAAGGTCAGCAAGCTTCGTGAAAAGATTGAGTCCACAAAGAATGAAATCAAGACAGCACAGCAGAACTATGACCTGGAAAAGGCAGCAGAGCTTCAGTACGGTGTGCTTCCAAACCTTCAGAAGGAGCTGGAATCAGAGGAGGCACTGCTTAAGGACAGAGACTTATCGCTTGTGCGAGAGAACGTGGGCGATGAGGAGATTGCACTCATTATCTCGCGCTGGACAGGAATACCTGTTGCAAAGCTTACAGAGAGTGAGCGTAATAAGACACTTCACCTCGATGAGGAGCTGCACAAGAGGGTAATAGGACAGGATGACGGAGTCACAAAGGTGACAGAGGCTATCATCCGTTCAAAGGCAGGCATCAAGGATCCTACAAAGCCGATAGGTTCGTTTATGTTCCTCGGACCTACAGGTGTAGGTAAGACAGAGCTTGCGAAGGCACTTGCGGCAAGTCTTTTTGATGATGAAAACAACATGGTCAGACTCGATATGAGTGAGTACATGGAGAAGTACTCAGTGTCACGACTCATCGGAGCGCCTCCTGGATATGTAGGCTATGATGAGGGTGGACAGCTCACAGAGGCTGTAAGGCGTAAGCATACTCAGTAGTACTCTTTGATGAGGTGGAAAAAGCCATCCGGATGTATTTAACGTGCTGCTTCAGGTGCTTGATGACGGACGAATTACTGACTCACAGGGACGTACTGTGGATTTCAAAAACACAATCATCATTATGACAAGCAACCTCGGCTCACAGGAGCTTCTTGAGGGCATAGAGGCAGACGGCAGCATCAGCACAGAGTGTGAGAACCGCGTCATGGATGAGCTTAAGGGTCATTTCAGACCGGAGTTTTTAAACAGACTTGATGAGATTATCATGTTCAAGCCTCTCACAAAGGACAACATCGGTCATATCATCACCCTGCTCATGGCAGACTTAAACAAGCGTCTTGTAGACAAGGAAATCACAGTCGAGCTGACAGACACTGCAAAGCAGTTTATCACCGATAATGGCTACGATCCGGTATACGGAGCAAGACCGCTCAAGAGATATCTGCAGAAGCATGTCGAGACACTCGCGGCAAAGCTGATTCTGGCAGATGGTGTGAGAGCAGGAGATACCATTCTTATAGATGTGAAGGATGGACAGCTTAGTGCATCCGCAGTGCAGCAAAATGCATAAGTGAATGTATAGAAATCAACAGCTCTTTCTTTTTATAATTTCTGTACTTATTTCAATTTTTACATGGCTTGCAGAGGTAGAATCTATTATCTCTGCAAGCCTTTTTACTGCAATTTCACCCATGTACTGCTTAGGCACATGCACAGTCGAAAGAGGCGGTGTAATGTAGGTACACATTGGCATATCATCAAAGCCTATTACTGATATGTCTTCAGGTATACGGTAGCCTGCCTCTGAAAGTGCACGCATAGCTCCGGCAGCAATCAGGTCATTGTCGGCAAAGTAGCATCGGGCAAGCTCATCACCGCTTTTTATAACTGCCTTCATATCACAGTAAGCACCGTCAACTGAAGGGGAGAGGTGATGTACGACTGAGCGCGAGGTTGACATACCGTTTTTGCGTATTGCTTTATAGAAGCCGTCAGCTCTTTCCTCAAAGCCGGTTATACTGTATGCGGAATGCAGATATCCGGGCTGTGCATGTGTTTGCTTGATCAGGTAGTCTGTGGCAAGATAGGCACCCTGAAGGTTATTTATAGTCACGCAATCGAGGTTTAAGGCTTCGAAATAGTTGTCTATTAGCACAACAGGCAGACCGCACCTTGTAAAGGGCTTTATGTCATGCTCTTCCATCTCAGTTCCAAGCAGCAGGATACCCTTTGCTCCAAGCCTTTTCCACTCAGATAGCAAAGCTTCAATATCGTCATTTTCGTATATGTAGCTGATATTCAGGTAGTAGTGGCAGTGCCTGCAGCCCAAATCAATACCCTCTGACAGCTGTGAAAAGAATGGAACATCCTGTACTAAAACGCCGTGCTCTGTATGTGTGTAAACAGGAGAATTAGGAACTACAGCGCCATTCTTTCTGTATATTACAAAATATAATGTGCCATTGGAGGCCGGCGCTTCATTGGTATTTGATATTCTTGAAAAATCATATCCGGCAGAGGCCGCAGCTTCGAGCACACGTTTTCTGGTGAGTGTGCTGACACCGGGCTTATTATTAAGTGCCATCGATATGGCTGCTTCAGAAAGATTAAGTTGTTTGGCAAGTTCTTTTGCTGTGATAGACATGGCATGGCTCCTTATGTTTTATTTGTCTCATTATAACATGACAATATAGTATTAACATTATAATTAGTAAATTAAGTTGAAAAATACACTAAATTTACTAAATTATAGGTATCAATTAAGCTGGACCGGATATATACTTAGCACATAAGAACAATTAATATGTCCGATGGGGCATATGAGAGAAGGAGATTTACACTATGAACAATATTCCAAAAATGAAAATCGGTATAGTTGCGGTAAGCCGTGACTGTTTTCCGGAAAGTCTGTCAGTGAACAGAAGAAAAGCACTTGTCGATGCATACGCTGCAAAGTATGATGCAGCAGACATATACGAGTGTCCTGTATGTATCGTGGAGAGCGAAATACATATGGTACAGGCACTTGAGGACATAAAGGCAGCAGGCTGCAATGCACTTTGTGTTTACCTTGGAAACTTTGGACCGGAGATTTCAGAGACTCTTCTTGCAAAGCACTTTGACGGACCAAAGATGTTTGTTGCAGCAGCAGAGGAGACACAGGAGAACTTAATTCAGGGACGTGGAGATGCATACTGTGGTATGTTAAACGCAAGCTACAATCTGGCACTCAGAAATATAGGAGCGTATATTCCGGAGTATCCTGTGGGCGATGCAGATGACTGCGCAGATATGATACATGAATTCCTACCAATAGCAAGGGCTATATACGGACTTAATAATCTTAAGATTATTTCATTCGGACCAAGACCACTCAATTTCCTTGCATGCAATGCGCCAATCAAGCAGCTCTACAACGTGGGTGTTGAGATTGAGGAAAATTCAGAGCTTGATTTGTTTGAGGCATTTAACAAGCATGCCGGTGATGAGAGAATACCGGATGTGGTAAAGGACATGGAAAAGGAGCTTGGCGAGGGCAACAAAAAGCCTGAGATTCTTGAGAAGCTTGCACAGTATGAGCTCACACTTTTAGACTGGGTTGATGAGCATAAGGGCTACAGAAAGTATGTGGCAATCGCAGGAAAATGCTGGCCTGCCTTCCAGACACAGTTTGGATTTGTACCATGCTATGTAAACAGCCGTCTTACAGGAAGAGGTATCCCGGTTTCATGTGAGGTGGATATCTATGGAGTGCTCAGTGAGTTCATCGGAACCTGCGTCAGCGAGGATGCGGTAACACTTCTCGACATCAACAATTCAGTGCCGAAGGATATGTACAAGGAGTCAATCGAGGGCAGATTTGACTACAAGCATACAGACACATTTATGGGCTTCCACTGTGGAAACACCTGTTCAAGCAAGGTTTGCAACCCACAGATGAAGTATCAGATGATTATGGCAAGAAGCTTCCTATAGAGGTGACAAACGGAACTCTCGAGGGAGATATAGTGCCGGGAGATATTACATTTTACCGTCTCCAGTCTACAGCAGACTGTAAGATTCGCGCTTATGTGGCACAGGGTGAGGTGCTTCCTGTTGCAACACGCTCATTCGGAAGTATCGGAGTGTTTGCGATAAAGGAGATGGGACGTTTCTACCGTCATGTGCTTATTGAGAAGAATTATCCTCATCACGGAGCTGTAGCCTTCGGTCATTACGGAAAAGCCCTTTTTGAGGTATTTAAATATATTGGCGTGCCAGTTGAGGATATTAACTACAATCAGCCGGCATCACTGCCATACAAGACAGAAAATCCTTTCTGTTAGTGGGTTCTGAATAGTTACGTTATCTGATGTAAACATATTACGTGAATGGAGAATAGATATGCTATATATAGGTGTGGATTTAGGCACAAGTGCAGTAAAGCTTCTGCTCATGGATCAGAGCGGAAAGGTATTAAATATAGTCTCAAAGGAGTATCCAATCAGTTTTCCAAAGCCGGGCTGGTCAGAGCAGAATCCATGTGACTGGTGGGAGCAGACCGTGGCTGGGCTTATAGAGCTGACTAAAGATTTTGACAGGAGCGCTGTTGCGGGAATCAGCTTCGGCGGTCAGATGCATGGACTTGTTGTATTGGATGAAAACGACAATGTAATAAGACCTGCTATACTTTGGAATGACGGAAGAACACAGAAGGAGACAGACTATTTAAATAATGTAATAGGAAAAGAAAAGCTGTCTGAGCTCACCGGAAATATAGCGTTTGCCGGATTTACAGCGCCAAAGATTTTATGGCTAAAAGCAAATGAACCGGAAAACTTTGCCAGAATAAAAAAGCTTATGCTGCCAAAGGATTATATTGCATACCGCATGACAGGTGTATTTAGTACCGATTATTCTGATGCATCGGGAATGCTTCTTCTGGATGTCAAAAATAAGTGCTGGTCAAAGGAGATGCTTGACATATGCGATGTAAGAGAGGAGTGGCTTCCTGGGCTTTATGAGAGCAGTGAAAAGACAGGCACTCTGAAAGCTGATGTGGCATGTGAGCTTGGCTTTCCTAAAGACTGCATAGTTGCAGCCGGGGCAGGAGATAATGCGGCTGCAGCTATAGGCACAGGTACGGTCGGAGCCGGAAAGTGCAACCTTTCTCTTGGAACAAGCGGTACACTTTTCATTACAAGTGATGAGTTCAGAGTGGATTCGCACAATGCGCTTCATTCGTTTGATCATGCTGACGGCGGCTATCATCTGATGGGCTGCATGCTCTCGGCTGCAAGCTGCAACAACTGGTGGATGAAGGATATTCTTCATTCCGATGACTTTGTGAATGAGCAGAAGCCTCTTGAGGAGGATGGCAGACTTGGTGAGAATCATGTGTATTTTCTGCCTTATCTGATGGGAGAGCGCTCTCCGCACAATGATCCGTCTGCAAGGGCAGCGTTTATCGGGATGAGCATGGATACTGACAGAGCAGACATGCTGCAGGCTGTGTTTGAGGGTGTGGCATATGGCCTTCGCGATTCACTTGAAGTGGCAAAGAGCTTGGTGTGGCACCAAAAAGCACAACAATCTGTGGTGGCGGTGCAAAGAGTGTGCTTTGGAGAAAGATAGTTGCAAACGTCATGAATATGCAGGTTGACACGGTAGAGGTCGAGGAAGGACCGGCATACGGCGGTGCAATACTGGCTGCAGTTGCAAACGGCTGCTTTGAAAATGTGGAGGCTGCGGCAGCGGCTATTGTGAGAAAGAAGGATACAACCATGCCTAGTCCACAGCTTGTCGAAAAATATGAGAAGTGCTATGCAAAATTTAAGCAGTTTTATCCTGCATTAAAGGGCAAATATTAGTCATTTCGTAGAAAATTAAATTTTGTGTTGTAAAGTGGTGCAAATTCATGTATCTTATTATAAGGAAATGAATTTTGCACCACTTTTTTATGCATAATTAGCACTTATAAAACACGTAATTGCCGATTATATCAATGCAAAATGAATTTTTTGCTAAAAGAAATTGCAAAATGATATAACAGGTATATCAAATATGCATTTCAGGCGGGGATGATATGGATTTATTTGATTACATGAGAGAACAGAATAAGGAGACAAGCGGTCCCTTAGCTTCTAGGATGCGTCCGACAACACTTGATGAGGTGGTCGGGCAGCAGCACATAGTTGGGAAGGACAAGCTTTTGTATCGTGCGATTAAAGCCGATAAGCTCAGCTCCATCATTTTTTATGGGCCGCCGGGCACCGGAAAGACTACTTTGGCAAAGGTCATAGCCCACACTACCAGTGCTGAGTTTATGCAGATTAATGCAACCTCTGCAGGCAAGAAGGACATGGAAGAGGTCGTGGAGCAGGCGAAGAATAATCAGGGAATGTATCAGAAGAAGACGATACTTTTTATCGACGAGATACATCGCTTCAACAAGGGGCAGCAGGATTATCTGCTTCCGTTTGTGGAGGATGGCACCATTATTCTGATAGGAGCTACCACTGAGAATCCTTACTTTGAGGTAAACGGAGCCTTGCTTTCACGCTCAGTCATTTTTGAGCTTAAAAAGCTGTCAACGGATGATATAAAGGTACTTCTTAAGAGAGCACTGACTGACACAGAAAAGGGCATGGTGCATACAATGCACAGATAGATGATGATGCACTTGATTTCCTTGCAGATGTGTCAAACGGAGATGCGAGAGCGGCGCTCACAGCGATTGAGCTTGGTGTACTGACCACGGACAGGTCAGACGATGGCATCATTCATATCACTATCGATGTGGCGAGCGAATGTATACAAAAAAGAGTTATCTCCTATGATAAGAAGGGGGATAACCATTACGATACCATCTCTGCTTTTATAAAGAGCATGCGCGGCTCAGACCCGGACGCGGCGGTCTATTATCTGGCGAGGATGCTTTATGCCGGAGAAGATGTGAAATTTATCGCAAGACGAATCATGATACTTGCATCGGAGGATATAGGCAATGCAGACCCGATGGCTATGGTTGTAGCGGCATCGGCGGCGGCAGAGGTCGAGCGCGTTGGAATGCCGGAGGCACAGATTATTCTGTCACAGGCTGTCACATACATGGCATGCGCGCCAAAGAGCAATGCATCATATAATGCGATATCGGCAGCAATGAGCTGCGTGAAGCAGACTAAGACACCGGCTGTTCCGGCACATCTGCAGGATGCCCATTACGGTGCGGCAGAAAAGCTCGGGCACGGAGTCGGGTACAAATACGCACACGACTATCCAAATCACTATGTGAAGCAGCAGTATCTGCCGGATGGCCTTACAGACAGAGTGTTTTACAAGCCTACGGATATAGGCTATGAGGCAAAGATAAAAGCACACATGGATGAGCTTCACAGAGACTGTGATACATGAAAGTGCATAGATGAAGCTTGAATAATTGCAAATAGTTGATAATAACATAAATATTTAGAAAATCAGACCAGGAGGATCTTTAAATGAAAAAGTATACAGAAATGACAAAGGACGAGTTAATGCAGGAAAAGACAGCACTTGAGGCTGAGTACGAGAAGATTAAGAATCTTGCTTAAGCCTGGACATGTCGCGTGGAAAGCCGGGAGCAGACCAGCTTGACCTCTCACTCCCTATGCTCGATGTCTTGAAATCAGACAGTGATATGAAAAGTGAATCAGGACTTGATGTGAGAAACTATGCATGTCTGGACGGAATTCCTGAGGCAAAGGCCCTTATCGCAGGCATGGTAGGAGCAAAGCCTGAGCAGGCTATAGTATATGGAAACTCAAGTCTCAATATCATGTATGATCAGGTTTCACGTGCATTTATCTTTGGTCTTTGCGGCAATACACCATGGTGCAAGCTTGACAAGGTGAAGTTCCTCTGTCCTGTACCGGGCTATGACAGGCACTTTGCAATCACAGAGGAGTTTGGAGTTGAGATGATAAACATCCCTATGACTGAGGATGGTCCTGACATGGATATGGTTGAGAAATATGTCAATAACGATGCCTCTGTAAAGGGAATCTGGTGTGTTCCAAAATACTCTAACCCACAGGGTGTTGTATACTCTGATGAGACAGTTGAGCGCTTTTCAAAGCTTAAGCCTGCAGCAGATGATTTTAGAATCTTCTGGGACAATGCATACACAGTTCATCATCTCTATGATGATAAGCAGGCAGAGATTCCAAATATCCTTGAGCTCTGCGAGAAAGAGGGAAACCCTGATATGGTATTTGAGTTCTGCTCAACAAGTAAGGTGACATTCCCTGGTGCAGGCGTGGCAGGTATATGCACATCTGAGAAAAACCGTGAGGATATCAAGAAGCGCCTTACTATACAGACAATCGGACACGACAAGATTAATCAGCTTCGTCATGCGAGATTCTTTAAGGATGTAGATGGTATCAAGGCTCATATGGCAAAGCATGCAGCTCTTATCAGACCTAAATTCGAGCTGGTTGAGAATATCCTCACAGATGAAATTGCTTCAAGAGGCATCGGAACATGGGTTAAGCCGCTTGGTGGATACTTCTTCGGATTTGAGGCTCTTTCAGGCTGTGCAAAGGAAATCGTTGCAAAGTGCAAGGAAGCTGGTGTCACAATGACAGGTGCAGGCTCTCCTTTCCCTTACAAGAAGGATCCGGATGACTGCGTGATAAGAATTGCTCCGACATATCCATCACTTGATGAGCTGAAAAAGGCTGCAGAGGTGTTTGTTGTTGTCACACGTCTTGTCAGCGTAAATAAGCTGCTCGAGGCATAAAATCTCTGTTATGTCCTAACGGGTAGACTTATAATTGGCATATTTATCTAAAATAAGTATGTGATATATGTATAAAAACTAAATGAATATTTGTGCACATTTTTTCGGGATTTGGTATTTACAAATCCCGATTTTTGTGTAAGATATAAATATCTTTTTAAATTGTGTCTTGCATATGTTTTATGCGGGTTTCTTTTTGTGGCATTTCGGCCACTATTTTTTTCCCTTGATTTTTAGTTTCATATATTTGATTTTTGATTTTATTTAACACTATTATTTTATTATTTAACACTATTATTTTAGGCTTAGATGAAGAAAGGATTTAAATATTATGAAGGAAATTTTTCAGGAGTATGGCGGAATACTCATAACAGTTGTAGCAATTTTATCAATCATCCTCGTTGTAACAGCGGTTATAGGCTCTGATGCAACAGGCATAGTAGGAAAGACATTCAGTGATCTGATTACAAACTTTTCAAATCATGCCAATATGAGTGTCAAATAAGAGGTGGTACATGGAGCTTGGAAAAGAATATTTTGGACCGCTTTGGAGTTTTGTAGCCAGCAACGAGATAACGGATATAGATTATAACGGCAAAGAAATATGGCTTACAAATATATTCAATGAGCGTTTCAGAGCCAATCAGCAGTTTGTCACACAGTATATGACACCTGCTTTTGTGGAGCAGTTTACACAGCGCATCGCCAATGTCGTAAGCAGACAGTTCAATAAGAGAAATCCGGAGCTTGAGGCCGAGACGAGCGAGCTTCGTGTGACGATACTGCATGAATCGGTTGCGAAGTCGGGCAGGAGCATCAGCATACGAAAGACACCGCCGCTTATCAGACTGACAGCAGAATCTGCAATTGCTGAGAAATTCTGCTCGGAGGAGCTTTTAGCTGTACTGATAAACTGCGTAAAGACCAAGATGAATATCACCTTTTGCGGGATGCCGGGCATCGGAAAGACGGAGTGCGTGAAGTTTTTTTCACAGTTTATACCGGCGAATGAGCGCGTGATTACAATTGAGGATACTCTTGAGATACGTTATGCCGAGACAAATCCGGGCAAGGACTGTATAGAGATGAAGGTGAGTGAGGATGTGTTTGGCTACTCTGAGGCTATCAAGTCATGTCTTAGAATGAATCCAAAGTGGATTATGCTCTCAGAGGCACGCTCAAAGGAGGTAAAATATCTGCTGCAGAGCTGGAGCACCGGTGTGCGTGGCATGACGACACTCCACACAGATGATGTGCGCAATATACCGGACAGAATACTCAATATGCTCGAGAGCCGTGTGGATGCAGAGCGTATGGAGAATGACATATATCAGGCACTTGATGTGGGAATTTTGATCCGTAAGAGAAGAAATGAAGACGGGGTGGTGTACAGATACATAGACCAGGTGTGCTTTTTCTACAGGGAAAACTATACCAATCATGTGTTTATGCTTGTATCAGACGGACAGATAGTGACTCACGATATACCAAAGGTCATACTTCGCAGATTTAAAAGAGAGGGTGTGAATGAGCCGTTTGGCGAGTCCTTTGTCAATGAGATACGGATGAATGAGGCCGTGATGAGTGAGGAGAGGGAGGCTTAGGAATGACGTATATATTGATTTTATTTCTGACATATGTGCTGCATCTTCTGCTCAAGCTAAACTGGGTGTGTACAGCTGTGGTGCTTGTTTTTCTTCTTGTTATGCAGCATTTTCACCGAATCAAAGGCCAAAGATTTCAGGAAGCGCGAAAGCGCTTTCTGGATGTATCGCTGTATATTGACACCCTGCTGTATTCGTTTTTGAAGGAGCAGAAGATAATCCGTGCATTTGAGGATGTAAAGAGCACGCTGCAGATGGCCATATGAAGGAGACTGTGAGCAGAGCACTTGACCACATGATGCTCACGTTTGATGAGACAGAGGTGTTTGTGGATGCTATGAGGATTATTGAGGATGAGTACAGATGCAACCGCATAGTGAATGTACATGAATTTATGGCACATGCTGAGTATTATGGCGGTGATGTCAATGAGTCTGCAAAGATACTGCTGCAGGATAAGAGTGCATGGGAGCGCAGGATACTGCACAATATCGAGGACAGACAAAGGATGTTTCACCAGATTATCCTGTCAGTTGTGACCTCTGTTATCATTAGTGGAATCATACTTTATCTGCCGGTTTTGAGCATGGATATCAGCAGCAATATCATTGTGCAGATACTGTCTGCAGCTCTTATAGTGTTTGATGATTTAATCATACTCTGGGGACAGAAATTCCTTGAAGTGGATTATCTGGCTATTGATTTGCTTCCTGAGGATGATAAGCATGCCAAAAAGCTTGAGGAATACAAAGCGTACAATCCGGCAAAGGAGCTTCGGGCGTCAATTCTTATGGCTGTTATACCGGCGTTAGCCAGTGCATTTTTACTGTATACTGACAGACAATGGCCGGCTGTGGCAGCTATGGGAGTAGCTCTTATATGTCTGAATCAGCACCGTATAGGTCACAGGCTTATGAAGAAAAATCTGATAGCGGATGTAAAGAGTGCATTTCCCAAGTGGCTGATGGACCTCGCTCTATTGATTCAGAGTGAAAATGTGCAGGTAGCCATACAGAAGTCGAGAGAGCATATACCGGTGATACTTAAGGAAGAGGTAAATACGCTTGTGGAGAGACTAGACGTGGAACCGGAGAGCTCTGACCCGTATCACAGATTTCTTGACTGTTTGAACCTGCCGGAGATAAACGCAGCCATGGGCATGCTGTATGCTGTTTCGATTGGAAATAGTGGCAATTGCGGAAGTCAGATTGATGAGTTGATTACGAAGAATCTGGAGATGCTTGATGCAGCAGACACTGCGAGGCTTAAGGACAAGACAGCCGGCATGTATCTGTTATTCCTGGCTCCTGTTATCACAGCATCATTTAAGATGATAGTTGATATGGCTATTTTCCTTATAAGCTTTTTGGCTTACAAGGTAGTGTAGGGGGTGCGTTGTGAGTCAGATAATGAAGACCTTTTTAGGTGTGTTTTTGATTATGTTTATGGTGGTTACATCATCAGGTGTGCTGTCGGGATTTATGACTGTAGTGGAGGCGCAGAACCTACATGCGCAGATTATCAATGAGCTTGAGGACAGTGATTATGACAGCTCGGTTGCGCAGACCTGCTTTGAAAATGCATCAAAAGCCGGAGATACACTGGAGCTTAAGCTGTATTTGACAGATAATTCCATAAGGACAGTCACAGACGCATCACAAATCGCTTCGTCAGATGAGATAGAAAAGGCAAGAGTGAGCTTAAGTTCACTTACGCGGTAGCATTTTTCGGAATTAAGCAGGAGCATGTGCTGAGCGGATATGCGTTGTAGTACTTTTCTTGTGGATATAGCTGTATAAGAGGAGGAAAACAGATGGAGCTTTTAATAGAAGAATTGGGAGGAAGCGTTATTATGCTTCTTTTAGGCAGTGGAGTAATCGGTGTGCTCGTGTATGTGTCTACTCTGCTGTGATAACAACTGAATTGATTAAAAAGGTAACGTGAACAGTTACTTAAAAAGTATGTAAAGGTAAGAGAATATGAAAGAAGTATTCAGACAGTATGGAGGCGTGCTGATTGCAGCGGCCGCCACAAGTGCATTTCTTGTGTTGATGGGAAACATTGTGCTGGCTCAGGGAGGCATGCTTGCGCGGCTCATAGATATATGGGGCAACAGTGCGATTTAGATAACCGGGAGACAATAGATGAAGGAGATAATGCAGACATATGGAGCCATGATAGTGGCGGTGGTTGTAGGAATTGCACTGCTGTCGGGATTTGGGGCTCTGAAGAATAAAATGAGTGTGGCGTTTGCTCCACAGGATATATTGAGTGAAAATAGCGCAAACAACAACTATGACGGCATGAAAAACATACCGGTTCCGGGTATTGAGCTAAAGGAGAAAATGCGTCAGAATGCTGTAAGCTACAGTGTGTATGAACTGCTTGAGGTTACAGCGCATGAGGACAATCTGGATAAGCTTGAGGTGTATGCTTTGTATGATTCAGGCAGAAATGACTGTACTCACAGCGTGTCAGCCGATGGCCGGTCACTCAGCTTTCCGGATTATGGTGTGTATGATATGCATGTCAGGATAACCTGCAAAAATGGCACAAAGGATCATGTTAGGATAAGTGTTCCAATTAATAGAAAGGTAGTAGGGATATAAAATGAAAAATGTAGTGCTTGGAATAATTGGCTGTCTTATTGTAGTGTATACAGCTATGCTTGGGCTTAGTGTATACAATGTGACAGTCAGGGAGAACCAGATGGAGAAATGTCTGTCGTTAGCACTCTCAGGTGCTATGAACAGATATTACGAGCCAAATATGTATATCGTGGATAAAAAGCCTGTCAGCAGCTATGATGTGGAAAAAGCTGTCATAGAGGACATTGATGAGAGGCTTACAGCAGGCGGTAATGCAAGTACCACAGTTTATGTCTGTGATATGGAAAAGGGCATTATTTCAGCAGGAATAGAGGAAGAGTTCAAACTTCCTACAGGTGCAACAAAGAAAATAAGCTGCAAAAAGACTATTGTAGCAGATCAGCCAATGGAGGATAACTAGCGTATGAAAAATGAAAGACAACAGAGACTTTTATTCATTATACCGGCAGTGATAATAGCAATAATTCTTATCATATGTATAGCAGTGGCAGTAGGCTCAAAATCAGGAAATAAAGGGAATAAAAAGGATTCCCGGTCTGTCAGTGTGACTGAGAATGAGCAGGATATTGTAGCTGAAAGTGAGATGCTTGAGCTGGTGAAAGAGGATGCTTTGAAGGAATCAAATGTAGAGGATAAAGATAATAAGCAAAATAACGGTGCGCAATCAGAGACCAATGATAATTCTGTAGCAGGTAATATTAATTCGGATAATGCAAATACAGCGTCAGATAAATCATCAGAAGACAAAGCTGCAGCCGGTCAAAAGACGTCGACAGACAGCAATAAGACATCGACAGGCAGCAATAAGACACAAAAACCTGCCGGTAACGATTCAAAACCGGAAGCATCAAATCAGACAGCTGCACCTGAGCCGGCTCAAAGTGAGCCCGCGCAGCCGGAAGCACCTAAAAATGAGTATGTTGCACCGGGATGGATATTTTATGGCAGTAAGGCCGGAAATGGCATGAGTGGGGAGCAGAAGGCGTATGTTGATTCAGTGATACAGCAGTGGACAAATGGAGGTTTGTCAGATGATGCAATCGGAGATATGTTTATTGAAAAAATAGCACAGGAGTGGCAACTTCCGATGATAACGGCTGGCGTGACAAGTAATTTGCTATGTCTGTTTCCTTCAAGGGCAGAAGTTACGGATTATAGTTTAAATTTAGCCAATATGAACGGAACTTATAATTTTGTTGGTTTGTATACAAAGGGAGAATATGATGAAAATGGATATCTCAAATGTTATTATTGGGAAGCGGGTGTCTTTAGGAAATGCGTTTGCATAATGTTTGCAGCTGCAGTTATTATTACCTATATGTTCTCAGTCGATTGCAATATAGTGAAGGCTGATGAATGGGATGATGCTGTGAAGTACTATTCTAATTATGGTAATGCTGCTGTTTTTAAGGCTACAAATAAAATGAATGGCAATATTTATTTTTGTTCAGCAGGAAATACATCTACGTCAGGAACCAAGTATAGGACAATTGGATACAAAATGACAATTAAAGGGACAGGTGGAAATGAGATACAGAAAATTTATTTCCAGCTTGGCGGACAATATCTGACACTCTTAAACAGCAAAAAGCAATCAGGCAAGGAGTATATGCTTTATGTGATTACTTTACAGAATATTAAAACCCGATTTAATACACAGTCCCTCAATGCCCTTAGCTCCGGCTCATGCACCATCGTCCTCGATGCCTGCATGGTACTTCGAGTAAATGGCAAGAATAAGGGTGGCATGAATGATAATGGTCCTTCCTGGGGAAAGGTTTATACTACATATGCAGGTATATCCAAAGCGGCAAACTGGACAGACAGCGCACTCACAGCACTGTATTCGTATTATGGCAAGACCGTGAGAGGACTGTTTCATACAATTGATGTCAGGAAATCTACAGGCATTAGCAGTGTATCAGGGGGAGGTACATACTGCTATGGTACGTATGTGACAATCAGTGCGAGCAGCTCTACCGGATATGATTTCACGAATTGGAACAATGATTCGTCTATGAGCTCATCATCATATGGTTTTTTTGTGAATTCGGGTGGCACTTATACGGCATACGCAAAGGCAGGGAATATAGATGTGACATTTTGGCGGAACACGAGTGCGTCGGATTCAGAAAAGACTACAAAGAGCTACACATATGGAGGCATCAATCAGGCTTTTCCTGCTGTGGGATGGCAGATGGCCGGATATCATATGACAGGCTGGGGAAATAATTTATATGATAAGACTGTCGGATATCCGCTACTGTGTGGTGTGGCAAACAGCTGGATTGAGTCAAACAGACCATCGAAGAATATATACGCAGTATGGCAGGAAAACGAGTATATCATAGAATATGATACCGGTGCATCTGCAACTGTGAAGTATAGTGACGCGGTGACATTGCCAAACCAGCATATGTGTATAGGCTGGATTTTAGGAGAAGCGTATCCTGATATAAAATATACACCGGGAGAGAGTATACAGGTAGCTGATTTATGCAGGATACTGGGGATAGAGTATACAGATAAGGCGGTCATACATATGTATGCACTTTGGGAGCATGAGCCAACTATAGAGGCGGATGATATGTTCTTTTCGATAAAGCAGGCAAGAAATGGCAGTATAACAGAGCAGCTGATAGGAAGCCTTATATCTGCAACGGATGTGGAGGATGGTGATATTGCGTTTGGCGATAACGGGATAAATTATCTGAAAGTGAAAAATTTTGATGACCGTAAAATAGAAAGTGCACGTGACAAGGATATCATAGAGATAGTGCTTGAGGCTAAGGACAGCTATGGAAATATCACGCAAAAGACTATATCCATCACATTTACAGATACTCAGGTCAAGGAGAGAACCAAAGCATTTGGAAAGATCAGATTTATAAGCGAAAAGTATTACGGCAAAAATAAAGCAGGAGGTCTCATGGAGAACTCCCGCTGGTTAAACGATCCTGAATTTAATTTTCTTCTTCGGAAGGCTTTGGCAATTTGATATAGACCTTTTCGATTCGGTTTTTATCAACAGCCTCTATGCGGAGAAGAATATTGTCATCAGTGATGATTATTTCATTTTTTTCAGGCAGGTGGTCAAGCTTTTCAAGGCAGTAGCCACCGATTGTGTCATAGTCGTCTGATTCGAGGTGCAGACCAAGCTCGTCGCTTACATCCTCGAGATTTGCAGAGCCGAGAACTATGTATTCGTAGTCATTTATTCTTGTGATATCATCCTGCTCGTCAGAGTCGTATTCATCACGAATCTCACCGACTATCTCCTCTAAGAGATCCTCGAGTGTGATGAGTCCGGCTGTGACACCGTATTCATCTAAGACAATGGCAAGCGATATAGATGATTCGCGCATCTCGAGAAACAGATTCGCTGTATTCTTGTGCTCATATGTAAAGTAAGGCTCACGCATGATATTTCTGATGGAAAAATGCTCTTTATCCTCATCCTTAAGGAGCAGCAGATCCTTCATATTTACGATACCGATTACGTTGTCAGTGCTTTCATCGTACACAGGGAGTCTGGTGAATTTATCCTCTCTGAATATTGAAATCAGCTCATCATAAGTAGCATCAACATGGACAAACGTCATATCAATACGTGGAACCATGACCTCCTTGGCCTCGGCATCTCCGAAATCGAATACATTGTGAATCATATCTCGCTCTTCATCCTCGATAATGCCGTCCTCCTGTCCTACATCAACGATTGTACGAAGCTCCTCCTCGGTCATGACACGCTTGGCATCGCTCTGTCTTATTCCAAAGAGGAAAATGACTCCGAGTGAAAGCTTGTTGATGATAAATATTACAGGTGTCAGCACTACCATGAGTACTGATATAAAACCTGCGATTGAGAGTGAAATCCTGTCAGCCTTTATGGTCGCAAGTGTCTTCGGAGAGACCTCTCCAAAGATCAGTATGAGGAATGTAAGTATTCCGGTTGCAACACCGGCTCCGACATTGCCAAACAGCTTGATGGCGAGCGATGTGGTGAGCGATGATGCTGAAAGATTTACGATGTTGTTGCCGATAAGGATGGCTGAGAGCATCTTTGGAGAGTTCTCAGTCACCTTGAGCACCTTTTCGGCTTTTTTGTTACCGGCCTCAGCAGGGTTCTCATGCGTATTTTGTTTACGGTAGTAAGAGCAGTCTCCGAAGATGAAAAAAATGCGGAGAGTGCTAATAATATTAATAAGAATATAATCTGCGATATGTCGTCAGCGTCCAAATATTTTACCTCGTTATTATATGTGTGTTTTATTTATCGTCTGTGCTGTAGTTAGGAGCCTCTTTAGTGATATGGATATCATGTGGGTGGCTCTCCCTGAGAGAGGCAGCGGTAATCTTGACAAACTTGCCATTCTCCTTGAGATCCTCGATTGTCTTGCAGCCACAGTAGCCCATTCCTGAGCGGATACCACCAACAAGCTGGAATACTGTATCCTCAAGAGTGCCCTTATAAGCTACACGACCCTCAACTCCTTCAGGAACGAGCTTCTTAGCACCCTCCTGGAAGTAACGGTCCTTGCTTCCGTTTTCCATGGCAGCGATAGAACCCATGCCACGGTATACCTTGTATTTTCTTCCCTGATAAAGCTCGAAGGTTCCAGGAGCTTCGTCGCAGCCTGCGAACATTGAGCCCATCATACATACGTTGGCACCGGCTGCAAGAGCCTTTGTCATATCACCTGAGTACTTGATACCACCATCAGCTATAACAGGAACACCATACTCCTTAGCGACCTTGTAGCAGTCCATGATAGCTGTAATCTGTGGTACACCGATACCGGCAACGACACGTGTTGTACAGATAGAACCAGGTCCGATACCGACCTTTACTGCATCTGCACCGGCCTCGATAAGAGCCTTGGCAGCAGCGCCTGTTGCGATATTTCCTGCGATAATCTGAAGGTCAGGATAAGCAGCTTTGATCTTCTTAACAGCATCAAGGATATTCTTTGAATGTCCGTGTGCTGAGTCAACAACGATGACATCAACATGAGACTTAACAAGAGCATCAACACGCTCCATCATGTTGCCTGTGATACCTACACCGGCACCGCAGAGGAGACGACCCTGATCATCCTTTGCTGAAAGAGGATACTTAATCTGCTTTTCGATATCCTTTATAGTGATAAGTCCCTTGAGGTTGTTGTCCTTGTCTACGATAGGGAGCTTTTCCTTTCTTGCCTTTGCAAGAATCTGCTTTGCCTCATCGAGAGTGATACCCTCAGGAGCTGTAATGAGATTTTCAGAAGTCATAGACTCTGAAATCTTCTTTGTGAAGTCTGTCTCAAACTTCAGATCACGGTTTGTGATGATGCCTACAAGCTTGCCGTCCTTTGTGATTGGCACACCTGATATCTTGAACTTGGCCATCAGGTTGTCTGCATCCTGTAATGTATGGTCTGGAGAAAGATAGAACGGATCGGTAATAACGCCGTTTTCTGAACGCTTTACCTTATCGACTTCGTCTGCCTGTGCCTCAATAGACATGTTTTTGTGGATGATTCCGATACCACCCTGTCTGGCCATTGCGATAGCCATTTTTGATTCTGTGACTGTATCCATTGCAGCACTCATCATAGGAATGTTAAGGACAATCTTCTTAGTAAGATGTGTCTGAAGCTCGATCATATTTGGTGTTACCTCAGAATATTGTGGAACTAAGAGAACGTCATCAAATGTAATTCCTTCGCCGATAATAGTACCCATTTTTAAATTCCTCTCTTTCTTATGTTATTATACTGGTATACTTTATATACTAATGTAATTTGTATGATGATAGCAAATTAAAGAGAGAGTGTCAAGCAGTTATAAGCCCGATATGAAATTATTATATTATTTATTAGTAAAACTAATGTAAGTCCTTTACAAATAAAGTGAAAATTATGTTATATTTTATATTAAGTGGCTTTAAGGCGATATTAGCATGTCGCATTAAGACGTGGACAGTGACGATTTTTTAGCCACAATAATATGATTAAATGGGTAAATACCTTTTGACACTCATATCATAATAAAAACAAGGGAGAAAAATATGGAGTTTCGACCATGTATCGACATTCACAATGGAAAAGTAAAGCAGATTGTCGGTGGTTCATTAAAAGACAGGGGCGACTTTGCCAGTGAGAACTTTGTCTCAGAGCAGGACAGCCGGTTTTATGCAGATATGTATAGGAAATCCGGCATAAAGGGCGGTCATATCATTTTGCTCAATTCTGTGGACAGCGAGTATTATGAGGCTACAAAGGAACAGGCTGTTAAGGCGCTTGAAGCGTATCCGCAGGGCTTACAGGTAGGAGGCGGTATCACCGCAGACAATGCGATGGAGTTTATAGATGCCGGTGCCGCAGCAGTTATTGTGACATCCTACGTATTTAAGGACGGCAGGATAAACTATGCAAATCTAAGCAGGCTTAAAGATACCGTGGGCAGTGACAGGCTGGTGCTTGATTTATCATGCCGCAAAAAGGACGGACAGTACTATATAGTAACTGACCGCTGGCAGAACTTCACTGATGAGGCCGTGACAACAGAGCTTTTGGATAAGCTATCCTCATATTGCTGCGAGTTTCTGGTACATGCAGTGGATGTTGAGGGCAGGGTGAACGGCATCGAGAAGGAGCTTGTCGCCATGCTTGGCGGCTGGGGAAAGCTACCGGTCACATATGCAGGAGGTGTGTCATCCTTTGACGATTTAAAATGCATCAGGCAGCTTGGACAGAACCATCTGAATGTGACAATAGGCAGTGCTCTTGATTTGTTTGGCGGTGTGATGGAGTACGATAGGGTTATAGCTTTTTGCAATAATAAGGAGATTTAAAATGGCAAAATACAGTAAGAATGATATTATCCGCATAGTGGATGAGGAGGATATCGAGTTTATCCGTTTACAGTTTACGGATATCTTTGGAACATTAAAAAACGTGGCAATTACAGCCAGCCAGCTTGAGAAGGCACTCGACAACAGGTGCATGTTCGACGGCTCATCAATAGAGGGCTTTGTGAGGATAGAGGAGTCAGATATGTATCTGCACCCGGATCTCGACACCTTTATGATTTTTCCGTGGAGACCACAGCAGGGCAAGGTTGCACGAATCATCTGTGATGTCTATATGGCGGATGGTACACCGTTTGAGGGGGATCCACGCTATATATTAAAGAAGCAGATAGAAAAGGCAAAGCAGATGGGGTATGTATTTAATGTAGGTCCGGAGTGTGAGTTTTTCCTTTTCCACCTGGATGAGAACGGACAGCCTACCACCATCTCGCATGAGAGAGCTGGGTACTTTGATTTAGGACCAAATGATTTGGGAGAAAATGCCAGAAGAGACATGGTTTTAACTCTTGAGGATATGGATTTTGAGATAGAGGCATCACACCATGAGGTGGCCCCGGCACAGCATGAGATTGATTTCAAGTATGAGGAGGCACTTCATACCGCTGACAATATCATGACCTTCAAGCTTGCTATAAAGACAATTGCAAAGAGACACGGGCTTTTTGCCAGCTTCATGCCAAAGCCAAAGCATGGTGTGAGTGGCTCGGGAATGCATATCAACATGTCACTTTCAAAGGATGGTGTCAATATATTTGATAATGAGGGCGATAAGCTTGGACTTAGCGAGGAGGCATACTACTTCATAGGTGGTATTATGAAGCATATAAAGGGCATGACGGTCATCACCAATCCAATTGTCAATTCATATAAGCGCTTTGTGCCGGGCTATGAGGCACCGATTTATATCACCTGGTCGGCTACAAACAGAAGTCCGCTTATCAGAATCCCGGCAGCAAGAGGTGAGGGAAGGAGAGTGGAGCTTAGAAACCCTGATCCTTCAGCAAATCCGTATCTGGTGCTGGCACTGTGCCTGGCAGCAGGACTTGACGGCATAAAGAATAAGATACAGCCGGATGCAGAGCTTCGTGAGAATGTATTTGAGCTCACAGAACAGGATAAAAAGAGACTCGGAATTGAATCACTTCCTGCTGATTTACATGAGGCGGTTGAGTGCCTTAAGTCAGATGATTTTATCCGCGAGATACTCGGAGAGCATATCTACAACAAGTTTATAGAGGCAAAAGAGGCAGAGTGGAACGATTACAGAGCTGCGGTTACACAATGGGAAATAGATGAATATCTGTACAAATTTTAAAGGATGTAACGGACCGTGAATAATATTGTTATAGCATTTCCTAAAAAGGAAGTTGCCAATTCAATCAAAAAAATATTAGCGCAGAGCGGTTATACAGTCACGGCGGTTGCAAATACAGGAGCTACGGCACTTTCGAGCATGAATGGACTGAATATGGGAATCATCATATGCGGATACAGATTTTCAGACATGATGTACAGTGAGATATACGAGTATATGCCTAAGGAGTTTCAGATGCTTCTCATAGCGTCGGCAGCGGGTATCATGGAAAAGAATGTGGATAATCTGATGTCATTATCCATGCCACTTAAGGTGCATGAGCTTTTGCAGACTGTTGAGATGATGGATTACACGATAACGCGCCGCAGGAAAAAGCTCAGGCAAAGGCCAAAGGTACGTTCAAAGGAAGACCAGGAGATGCTAAACAGTGCAAAGACTGTACTGATGGAGCGAAATGGATTCTCAGAGGAGGAAGCACACCGGTATATCCAGAAGCGAAGCATGGATAACGGTACCGGTCTTGTGGAAACAGCACAGATGATACTAAGCCTTATGACTGATGTGTAGTGTGGTAGTGTGCGCTTTATGAAGCCAGACAGCAGAGTGTATGATAGTAGCTGTAAAGGCTTGAACAGTTACTATAAAAATAATGATAAAAAAATATATTTACACTTTTATAGTAAAGTGATAAATTAGACTTATTGTAAAGTAACAAAGGAGAGATAAACATGTTTCAGATTAATGATAACTTTCAGAAATTACCGGGAAGCTACCTTTTCAGCACAATAGCTAAAAAGGTTGCAGCTTATCAGGAGGCTAATCCGGATAAAGAGATTATAAGGCTTGGAATCGGCGATGTAACACAGCCACTTGCACCTGCTATTATTGATGCTATGCACAAGGCAGTTGATGAGATGGGAAGTGCAGCAACATTTCACGGATATGCACCTGACCTGGGATATGAGTTCCTCAGAAAAGCAATTTCAGACAATGACTACAAGGCAAGAGGATGCGATATCTCAGCCGATGAGATTTTTGTTTCAGATGGAGCAAAGAGCGATTCAGCCAACATCCAGGAGCTTTTCTCAGCAAACAGCCGTATCGCTGTTACAGATCCTGTTTACCCTGTATATGTTGATTCCAATGTCATGGCAGGAAGAACAGGCACATATGACGCTCAGACAGAGACCTGGAGCAATGTAATCTATATGCCGTCAACAGCAGATAACGGCTTCGTTCCGGAGCTTCCAAAGGAAGTACCGGATATGATTTATCTGTGTCTGCCAAACAACCCGACAGGAACAACTCTTACAAAGGAACAGTTACAGGTATGGGTAGATTATGCAAACAAGAATGGCTCAGTCATCATCTTTGATGCAGCCTATGAGGCATATATCAGCGAAGCAGATGTGCCACACTCAATCTATGAGTGTAACGGGGCAAAGACATGTGCCATCGAGCTTAGAAGCTTTTCAAAGAACGCAGGCTTTACAGGTGTGCGTCTTGGCTTCACAGTAGTACCTAAGGAGCTTAAGTGTGGCGATGTTTCGCTTCACGCAATGTGGGCACGCCGCCACGGAACCAAGTTCAACGGTGCACCATACATCGTGCAGAGAGCAGGCGAGGCAGTTTACTCAGATGCAGGAAAAGCACAGCTTAAGGATCAGGTAGCATACTACATGAACAATGCAAAGACAATAAAGACAGGTCTTGCAGAGGCAGGCTTTACAGTATACGGCGGAGTAAATGCACCATACATCTGGCTCAAGACACCGGATCAGATGACATCATGGGAGTTCTTCGATTACCTGCTTGAGAATGCCAATGTGGTAGGTACACCTGGCTCAGGCTTTGGACCAAGCGGAGAGGGCTACTTCAGACTGACTGCTTTCGGAAACTATGAGAACACAGTAAAGGCACTTGAGAGAATCAAGGCACTGTAAAATAGATCAGGTTAAATAAAAATACCGTCAGGGAGATGTTCCCTGACGGTATTTTTTGTCTTTGAAATTTACTTAAAGTGTATTTACTGTATACTTTTCAGCAAGAAAAACTTTATGTGAAAAAGCATGATTTAGTTCTTCTTGAAACCGGCTCTCTTACGAAGAGTAGGGTCAAGAATCTTCTTTCTGATTCGAAGGCTCTCAGGTGTTACCTCAAGAAGCTCATCTGTATCAATAAAGTCGATAGCCTGCTCAAGGCTTAATACTTTAGGTGGTACAAGTGTGAGTGCCTCATCTGCTGATGAAGAACGTGTATTTGTAAGATGCTTCTTCTTACATACGTTGAGCTCGATGTCCTCAGCCTTTGAACACTGTCCGATAACCATTCCTGAGTAAACCTTAGCGCCCGGTCCGATAAAGAGTGTTCCTCTCTCCTGTGCAGAGAAGAGTCCGTATGTTACAGCCTCACCTGACTCAAAGGCAATGAGTGAACCTGTTGCACGGTATGCAATCTCACCCTTGTATGGCTCGTAGCCGTCAAACATGGTGTTTAAGATTCCGTTACCCTTTGTATCGGTCATGAACTCACCACGGTATCCGATAAGTCCACGTGCAGGGATATGGAATTCAAGTCTGGTGTAGCCACCTGCGATAGAACCCATATTTCTAAGCTCGCCCTTGCGCTGCTGAAGCTTTGAGATGACAGCTCCTGTAAACTCATCAGGCACATCGATGTAAGCAAGCTCCATTGGCTCAAGCTTCTTGCCGTTTTCGTCATACTTGTAGAGCACCTCTGCCTTACTTACAGCGAACTCATAACCCTCACGGCGCATGTTCTCGATAAGCACTGAAAGGTGAAGCTCTCCACGTCCGGAAACCTTGAAGGAATCAGGTGAGTCAGTATCCTCGACACGCAGTGAAACATCAGTGTTGAGCTCGCGAAGGAGTCTGTCACGGATGTGACGGCTTGTGACAAATTTACCTTCCTGTCCTGCAAGAGGGCTGTTGTTTACGATGAAGTTCATAGAGATTGTAGGCTCTGAAATCTTCTGGAAAGGAATAGCTTCCGGTGCTTCCGGTGCGCAGATTGTATCTCCGATGTGGATATCTGCGATACCTGAGATCGCTACAATCGAACCGATTCCTGCCTCGGCTACATCTACCTTGTCGAGTCCGTCAAACTCGTAAAGTTTGCTGATACGGACCTTCTCAAGCTTGTCAGGGTCGTGGTGGTTTACAACGACAGCCTCCTGATTGACCTTGATTTTACCGTTATCCACTTTACCGATTCCGATACGTCCTACATACTCATTGTAGTCGATTGTACTGATAAGAATCTGTGTGTTGGCATCAGGATCACCTGTTGGAGCAGGGATGTAGTTTACGATAGTCTCGAAGAGAGGAGTCATATCCTTTCTCTCATCGTTTAAGTCCTTCATGGCATAGCCGTCTCTGGCTGATGCAAAACGAATGGGCAGTCAAGCTGCTCCTCAGAAGCATCGAGATCCATGAAGAGCTCTAATACCTCATCGATGACCTCATTAGGGCGTGCCTCCGGACGTCAATCTTGTTGACGCATACAATGATAGGCAGCTTGAGTGCAAGTGCCTTCATAACTACGAACTTGGTCTGTGGCATAACACCCTCGAAGGCATCAACCACGAGGATAACTCCGTTTACCATCTTAAGAACACGCTCTACCTCACCGCCGAAGTCAGCATGACCCGGAGTGTCGATGATGTTGATTTGATGTCCTTATACTGAATAGCTGTGTTTTGGAGAGGATTGTGATACCTCTTTCACGCTCGATGTCGTTTGAATCCATTACTCGATCCTGAACTTCCTGATTGTCACGGAACACACCGCTTTGCTTAAGAAGCTCATCTACAAGTGTTGTTTTACCATGATCAACGTGGGCAATAATTGCTATATTACGAATATCGTCTCTTGTTGTTTTCATATTTTCCTTCTTTCTTTAATAAATAAAGCTAAGTTTGCAACTAACTTATTCTATCATAATTTTTCCAATGTGCAAGTTTTCATTGAAAGTTTTTATAAAATTAAGTGAAATGTTATTGGATTTGTCGACATTATTTGAGAAAATATACTTTGTGGAAATGTTAAAAATAGCTGGAAAAACATTTTACAAAAGGAAGGGAGACAAAAATTCATGGCAGATAAAATGTTTGAAAACAACCAGGTATCAATAATCGGAGAAATCGTTTCAGATTTTCAGTTTAGTCACGAGGTGTATGGTGAGGGCTTCTATATGATGGAGGTTTCGGTCAGAAGGCTTTCAGATTGCATGGACTATATTCCGGTGATGGTGTCAGAGAGGCTTATCAATGTGGAGGGTGACTACATAGGCAAAAGCGTATATATAGGCGGGCAGTTCCGCTCATTCAACAGGCATGAGGAGAAGAAGAACAGGCTGGTGCTGTCTGTTTTTGCAAGAGAGCTTGAGGTATTGGACAGTGATTATGATGAGGATGCAGCCAATCAGATTTTCCTTGACGGCTATATCTGCAAGGAGGCTATATACAGGAAAACACCGCTTGGACGAGAAATTGCAGACCTGCTTGTGGCAGTGAACCGCTCATATGGCAAGTCAGACTATATTCCATGTATCTGTTGGGGAAGAAATGCCAGATTTGCGTCGACCTTTGAGGTGGGTACACATGTGCAGATATGGGGCAGAATCCAGAGCAGAGACTATGTGAAAAAGCTCAGTGAGACACAGGTGGAGCAGCGCACGGCGTATGAGGTTTCCGTGAGCAAGATTGAGGCATAGTATTTTTAATGGACAGTAACTACGGATTTGTGATTTTCCCGAAAATTTGCAATAAAAGTCAGATTGTGGTATTTTACTAGATATTATTGGTTAATGCTTGTAATTGTTGACGTTTACATAAGGTGTAAACTGTAATGATTGTATATCAGGCAGAAAAGCTATGTGTATGGAGGCATGATTATTATGGAAAACGGTGCAGTACAGATTTATTATGGCGAGGGACATGGCAAGACAAATGTCGCTATAGGAAGTGCAATATGTGCTGCCTGTGATGGTAAACAGGCTGTCGTTATTCAGTTTCTAAAGGGTAAAAAGGAGCCGGAGTTTTTGAAAAAGCTTGAGCCGGAGGTGAAATTCTTTAATTTTTCAAGAGCCGGAATACTCTTTGAGCAGCTTGATGAGGAGAGTAAGCAGGAAGAAATCATGAATATCAAGAATGGCTTCAACTATGCAAAGAAGGTTATATCAACAGGTGCTGACATGGTTGTTGTGCTTGATGAGATGCTGGGGCTTTTGGATTTGCATCTGATTTCAAGGGAGGAGCTGTCGGATATGCTTGCTTCAAGGCCTGATGATGTGACTGTGATTATGACAGGCAGAGTACTTGACGATGGAATCAGGGAAATGGCAGATGAGATTTATAATATCGCGTCGGAAAAATAATAAGAAATATTGTCATGTGAGTTGACAATGCACAGGCGTGGTGATATTATTAGTGCAAGTGTGAGGCAGTTATATCATCTGCTATATACGAATAATTTGATTAACAGATAGAGGTCGCGCGACTTATGAGTAGCTTTCCGGATGCCGCAGGGGCAGTTGATGGGAGATGAAAGGAATAGCGCCGAAGGGATTTATCATCTGCGGATAGATCTCTGGGCATATGGCGAACAGCCTTATGACTGTCATCAGATTTGATGGGGAGCTATCGTGATTCATGAAGAATTGGGACCGGCTCTAAGGAGCCGGTTTTTTAGCGCTTAGAGGCAGACAGTGGCATACTTATACGTTAAGAGAATCAAATATCGAATAAAGAAAAGCAAGAAGGAGATAAAATCATGGCAATTTTCAAAGGAGCAGGAGTAGCAATTGTTACACCTATGTACGATAACGAGGAGGTTAATTACGACAAGCTCGAGGAGCTTATCAATATGCAGATTGATAATGGCACAGATGCTATTATCATTGCCGGCACCACAGGCGAGAGCCCATGTCTGTCAATGGAGGAGCATGCAAAGGTTATAAAGGCTGCCGTAGAGTTTACAAAGCATCGTGTACCTGTAGTAGCAGGCACAGGCTCTAACTGCACAAAGACAGCTATGCAGCTTTCAAAGGAGGCTGAGGAGTTTGGTGCAGACGGACTGCTCGTTGTCACACCATACTACAACAAGGCTACTCAGGCAGGTCTTGTGAGCCACTATTCGCAGATTGCAGACAGCACAAAGTGTCCTATTATCGTATACAACGTACCGGGACGTACAGGCTGCAACGTGCTTCCGGAGACTATGGCAGAGCTCTTTAAGACAAAGGAAAATATCGTGGGACTCAAGGAAGCTACAGGAAATCTGGCACAGGCTTCAAAGACAATGTATCTGACAGACGGAAAGCTTGATATGTACTCAGGCGAGGATGGTCTCGTAGTGCCTCTTATGTCTATCGGAGCAATCGGAGTAATTTCAGTATGGAGCAATGTAGCCCCTGCAAAGGTACACAATATGTGTGACAGCTTCTTCAAGGGCGATTTACAGACAGCTTAGAGCTTCAGAGAGAGGCTCTTCCACTTGTGGATGCACTCTTCTCAGAGGTAAATCCAATTCCTGTAAAGAAGGCTATGAACCTGATGGGTATGAATGTCGGACCTCTTAGAAGCCCTATGTGCGAGATGGGGGAGGATAATGCAAGGAAGCTTGCTGAGGTCATGAAGGCTTATGGCTTAAAGCTTGCCTAGTACAACGAGAAAGGATACGATAAAATGACAAAGGTAATTATGAATGGCTGCAACGGCAAAATGGGACAGACTATCACAGAAATCTGTAAGGTTGATGCTGATATCGAGATTGTAGCCGGTATTGATTTATATGATGGAATAGACAATGACTATCCTGTTTTTTCGAGCATCGACAAATGTGATGTGGACGCTGATGTGGTCATAGATTTTTCCAATGCCAAGGCTGTTGACGGAGTACTGGACTATTGCGTGGACAAGCAGGTTCCGGTTGTTTTATGCACTACCGGTCTTAGTGATGAGCAGCTTGCAAAGGTTGAGGAGTGCTACAAGAAGGTGGCAGTGCTCAAGTCTGCAAACATGTCACTTGGCATAAACACTCTTATGGCTCTTCTCAAAAAGGCTGCACAGGTTTTCGCACCGGCAGGCTTTGACATGGAGATAGTTGAGAAGCATCACAATTTAAAGCTTGATGCACCTTCAGGTACTGCGCTTGCGCTTGCCGATTCAATCAACGAGGCTATGGACAACGAGTATCACTATGTCTACGACCGCAGCCAGCGCAGAGAGAAGCGTGATCCTAAGGAAATTGGTATTTCTGCTGTCAGAGGAGGAAGCATCGTCGGTGAGCACGAGGTACTTTTCTGTGGACAGGATGAGGTGATTGAGTTTAAGCATACTGCTTATTCTAAGGCTGTTTTTGCGAAGGGTGCTGTTGAGGCTGCCAAGTTCCTTAAGGGAAAGGGTGCAGGTCACTACGATATGGCGGATGTTATTGCAGCTAAGTAGATTGAGTGGAGTGAATTGCTTCATTGTGGCGATAGGTCGGGCGTAGGACCCGGGCACCGGGGTGCACACGCACTCTCCCGGGGCGCTACGTACGTGGCTAAGATTCTGTACGAAATTATGCCTGATGGGTTTCTATGCTTGACGAAACCGTCGAAACGCGCCGTCCGTGGCGCGGTTCTCCTCACCCCTGCGTCCATGCAGGGGTGTTTCTGCTCTTCATGGGCATAATTTCTACAGTATCTAAGCCACTTCGCTATTCGCGCCTCAGGAGAGTGCGTGTGCACCCCGGTGCCCGGGGCTTACGCTTACGTTGTGGCGGGATAATGAGTGCTACGTAACACCTCGGGGCTCGGTGTTACCGGGATTGTGTTTGATGGTTACTGTTCACACCTAACAGTGTGATCAGCAGAGCTTGATGTACGAATATGAGTACACTTGCGGATTTTGCTTGATTTATTGGGGAGTGCGTATTATATTTAATGTAATGATTATTCAGAAACATTGAGAATAAAAAGCTGATGCGTCATGCTTGCATGTAAGCAGCAGGTTTTCTTGTTTTGAATAGTTACATTATTCCTAGATTTATTTATAAAAACACAACAGGGGAGCTGGTATTTAGCCGGCTGAGAGTAGACTGGTAGTGTCTTGACCCATAACCTGATTTGGATAATGCCAACGTAGGATAATATCGCACGATTTTTAGGCGGATATACTCATTGGCGGTATATCCGCTTTTTGAATGTGTGGGTGATTATGAATAGTTGTAAAGAGATACAGATGAATAATTTTATAGAAAAGCTTAAGTCACGCAGTCCTTTGATTCACAACATCACAAATATGGTTACTATCAATGATGTGGCCAATATTGAGCTGGCGTGTGGGGCCAGGCCTATTATGGCTATGGCACCGCAGGAGATGGATGAGGTCACGGGTATCTGCGATGGGCTGAATCTGAATATAGGCACTCCCTCTGAGGAGCGCTTTGAGGCGATGCGCATTGCTGCGAGGATGGCAGCGAAAAAGAACATTCCTATTGTGCTTGATCTGGTTGGTGTGGGCGTGAGCGCTTCAGGATGGATTTTGTGATGAGCCTGCTTGACGAGGTGCATGTGGATGTGATTAAGGGCAATTTGTCTGAGGTCAAGGCTGTTATGGAGCATGGCAGATGTGATGGTGGCGTGGAAGTGACCGATACGGCAGATGAGTCTGATGCAAAGGCGCTTGCGTGCAGGGCTGCCCTGCGATTTGGCTGTATCTGTGTGATTACAGGTGAGACCGATTATGTGGCAGAATTATTTGATGAAGCTGATTGCTATGACAATAATGAAAGCAGTCTGATGAGTACTGATGCGACGGGTACCGGTGTGATGGATAATTGTGTAGTGAATGCTGTTGCGTTGGATGCTGACGGATACACGCATAATTACAGGGTAGGAAGCATCACAGGTGGCCATCCTATGATGAAGCGGGTGACAGGCACCGGATGTATGCTTTCAGGACTCATTTGTGCGTTTGTTGCGGCTGATTGCGATGATAAATACGGTGCAGTCACGGCAGCACTTAGCTGCATGAAGAGTGCAGGCGGGCTTGCTGCCTCTGATATGGCAAAGCACGGCAGAGAGACAAACAGCTGTTATTTCATTAAGCCGGAAATGCTGCATACCGGGACAGGCTGATTGATGCAGTATATCATATATGCGATGGTGATTATGAACTGATGTGAATATCGCTGTATGACAGACAATTGGTATGCGGGTCATGAGTCTTATATTTGGAAAATAACAGGATAAGAGGTAAAATGTATATATGAACAAAAATGATTTAAAGCTCTACGCTATAACAGACAGGCAGTGGCTGCACAAAGCGAGGCTTTCTGAGCATGTGAAGCTTGCAATAGAGGGCGGTGCCACTATGATTCAGATCCGTGACAAGGATATTTTGAGTACGGATTCTGATGCAGGGCTTAAGGATGAGTATAATGAGGCTCTTGAGATAAAGAGAATCTGTCATGAGCACAAGGTGCCGCTCATCATCAATGATAACGTGCAGTTTGCAATTGATATAGATGCCGATGGAGTACATCTGGGTCAGGATGACATGAATCCGGCAGAGGCCAGGAAGCTTCTTGGAGCTGACAAGATAATAGGAGTCACGGCAAAGACCGTGGAGCAGGCAAAGAAAGCACAAGTTGATGGCGCGGACTATCTGGGAAGCGGAGCCGTGTTTGGCTCTACCACAAAGCTCAATGCAAAGCCTATGACAAAGGAACTTCTGCGTGAAATCACGGCGGCTGTCGATATACCGGTTGTTGCAATCGGAGGCATAAATGCAGACAATGCGGTTACGCTAGAGGGCACTGGGATTGCAGGAATCGCAGTGGTAGGAGCGATATTTGCAAGCGCAGATATAAAGCTGCAGCCAGGGAACTCGCAGAAATATGCGACAAAATTCAGTAGAAAGGAGCGTAAATATGCATACAGCACTTACAATTGCGGGAAGCGATTCAAGCGGTGGCGCAGGCGTGCAGGCCGATTTAAAGACCATGCTTGCAAACGGTGTGTTTGGCGAGAGTGTCATCACAGCACTCACGGCACAAAACACCATGGGAGTTGATGCGGTGATGAATGTACCGGCTGATTTTATCGAGGCACAGATGAAGGCTGTTTTTACGGATATTTTTCCGGATGCGGTGAAAATCGGTATGACATCATCGGTAGATACAATTGAGGCGATTGCCGCAGGTCTTGTAAAATATAAGGCAAAAAACATAGTTCTGGACCCGGTGATGGTCGCTACAAGCGGAAGCAGGCTGCTTGAAGAAAATGCAGCAAACACTCTGATGGAGAAGCTTTTTCCACTGGCTGACATCATCACGCCAAATATCCCTGAGCTTGAGGTGATATCAGGCAGACAGATTGAAAGCACAGATGACATCATAGAGGCATCAAAGGCTATTTATGATAAATACGGCTGTCCGGTTTTAAGCAAGGGAGGTCATTTCACGGACACAGCATGTGTGTGTGACTATTTGTGGGATGGAAAGCAAATCATCACATTTGAGACCAAAAGAGTGGATAATCCAAACTCACACGGCACAGGCTGCACACTTTCATCAGCGATAGCCAGCGGCCTTGCAAAGGGACAGCCGCTCGAGCAGGCTGTGGATAACGGCAAGCGATATGTCACGGCATGTTTAAAAGCCATGCTTGATCTGGGGCACGGCAGCGGTCCTATGAATCATGGAGCGTTAATCTTGAAATAATTACTAATTAATAATACAAATAACAATAAGAACAGGAGAGTACAATGAGTAATTACACAACACAGATGGATGCCGCAAGAAAGGGCATCGTAACACCTGAAATTGAAAAGGTAGCAAAGAAAGAGAAGATGGATGTAGACAAGCTGATGGAGCTTGTTGCAAGCGGAAAGGTAGCTATTCCTGCTAACAAGCATCACAAGTCACTTGATGCAGAGGGTGTTGGAAGCATGCTTCGCACAAAAATCAATGTAAACCTCGGTGTGTCAAGAGACTGCAAGGACTATGATGTGGAGATGCAGAAGGTCATGAGCGCTGTAAAGCTTGGAGCAGAGGCTATCATGGATCTTTCAACCATGGCAATACACAGCCATTCAGACAAAAGCTTACAAGCGAATGTCCTGCAATGATAGGAACAGTGCCTGTTTATGACAGTGTTATCCACTATCAGCGTGATCTTGCAACACTTACAGCACAGGATTTTGTTGATGTAGTCAGACTCCATGCAGAGGATGGAGTGGACTTTGTCACACTTCACTGTGGAATCACAAGAAAAACGATAGATCAGATTAAAAAGCACAAGCGTAAGATGAATATCGTAAGCCGTGGAGGCAGCCTTGTATTTGCATGGATGTGCATGACAGGAGAGGAAAATCCTTCTACGAGCACTATGATGAGATACTTGAAATCTGTGAGGAGCACGATGTGACAATCTCGCTTGGAGATGCCTGCAGACCGGGATGCCTGGCAGATGCAACAGATGTATGCCAGATAGAGGAGCTTGTAAGACTTGGAGAGCTCACAAAGCGTGCATGGGATCACAACGTACAGGTTATGGTAGAGGGACCGGGACATGTGCCGCTTGATCAGGTAGCAGCAAACATGAAGGTACAGCAGTCAATCTGTATGGGAGCACCATTTTATGTACTTGGACCTCTTGTAACAGATATCGCACCGGGCTATGACCACATCACAGCAGCAATCGGTGGAGCAGTGGCAGCAATGAACGGCGCAGCTTTCCTTTGCTACGTGACACCTGCGGAGCATCTTGCTCTTCCAAATGTGGAGGATACAAAGCAGGGAATTATTGCGTCAAAGATTGCGGCTCATGCAGCTGATATTGCAAAGGGAATACCGGGAGCCAGAGATATAGATGATAAGATGGCAGATGCCAGACGTGTGCTCGACTGGGATGCACAGTTTGCATGTGCGCTTGATCCGGAGACAGCTAAGGCTATCAGGGATGACCGTCTGCCTGAGGATGACCACAGCGAGGCATGCAGTATGTGCGGTAAGTTCTGTGCAGTGCGAAGCATGAACAAGGCACTTGCAGGAGAGTATATTGATATACTATAACTGTGAAGGTACAAAACAGTTGCGATATACTATAAGGTGGGCAGTAATGGAAAGTAAAAAGAACACTAAAAAAAGAACTATTTCAATCAGAAAGATTGCCATGGCAGGAGTGCTTGTGGCAGTTGCCGTAGCAGGAAGCTTAATAAGCTTCCCTGTTGCCGGCAGCAAATGTGCACCTGTACAGCACATGGTAAATATATGTGCAGCAGTATTTTTAGGACCTGCATGGGGTGTCGGTGTGGCATTTTGTGCGAGTGTAATCAGAAACCTGACAGGACTTGGAAGCCTCATGGCATTCCCGGGAAGCATGGTAGGCGCGCTGTGCTGTGGACTGATGTACAGATTCAGCAAAAAAATCATACCGACCTGTATTGCAGAGGCGCTTGGCACAGGCATACTCGGAGGTCTGGCAGCGTATCCTCTTGCAAAATACGTGATGCTTATTCAGCCGGAAGGCATGTTTATATACATAGTGCCATTCCTTATCTCTACAGTGGCCGGAAGCATAGTGGCAGCAATTGTCATGCTGATTTTAAAGAAAAATGGCGCACTGACAGTATTTAAGGAAAATCTTGAGTAATATCTAGGGCTATGGCTTTATAAGAAGCTTCATAAGCTCATCCTGACAGATAGGCTTCGAGTAGTGATAGCCCTGAAACAAGGTGACATCAAACTGTCTGAGATAGCTTTCAAGGTCACTATTTTCTATGCCTTCGATACATATCCTTAAGTCTGCGGCATGGGCAAAATTAACCATTCCGATTACAAGTGCCTGTTTTTTCTTTTCTTCGAAAATATCACTTACAAAGCACATATCTATCTTAATACCCTCTACAGGAAGCTCAAGTATCATCTGAGATGAAGAGCTTCCTGTGCCATAGTCATCCATTGTGATGTGGATTCCGGCTTCTCTGAGTGCTGTGACTGTTTTCTTTATCATAGATACAGGCAGGTCTCTGCAACGCTCTGTAATCTCTATCCACAGCTGTGTAGGCGGAAAATCATACTCTTTAAGAATTGTCAGAGTATCTTTTACAAAGCTTTCCTTTTCAAGCTGCTCTGAGGATGCATTTACATTGATGAAGAAGCCGGGTTTTATCTTTGCAAATTCACAGGCTGCGCTTATTGCAGTTCTCATTATATAATTTCCGAGCTCATACATAGCCGGGGTATCCTCAAGCCAGTCGATAAACAGTCCGGGTGGTACCGTGCCAAAAGGCTCCTTTTTCCAGCGCACCAGTGCCTCAGCACCCATTATTTCGCCATTGCAAGCCTTTACAATCGGCTGAAACTCCACAAAAAAGCCATCACAGCTATTGATAACCGACTGATGTATGATTTTCATGATATCTATATGCGAGTTGCCATTGAACCTGACCATATCATTGAAAAATAACAAATCAGGGCTGTGAAGTTTCTTCGCGCGGTCAAGAGTGTACTCCACCTTGCTGATGACAGTGGAGGTATCACCATCATAATCCTTGAGAATCAGACACGCAGCATATATATCAAACTCAAATTTAAAGCACTTAAAGAAATACATGGAATTTATTGCGTCTACAATTTTCCGGTAGAATGCCTCAGCAGAGGCACGGTCAGCTTCCTTTATCACAAATACAAATTTGGAATTATTCATATAGTAGGTAGCGGTGCTGCCATCCATCATGTAGATGAATTTGAGCGCAAGCTCACGCTGGATTGCAGTGCTGAAATTGGAACCATACAGTATATTGAACTCATCTATATGACCTATCTCCACCTCAATTATGGCTACGGACCTGTTTTCCATGATATAGCCGTTGATATCTCTTTCGAACTTTGACTGACCATAAAGATATGTATATGGGTCGATATCAGGAAGAGTATTTTCATTCCTGAGCACGAGGACATGGTAGCGGTGTCCGTCATCACCGGCAAAAATGTCAGAATAAAATCCCATCATATATTCTTTGGTGTGCTTTCCCATGCGGACATAAAATATATCATCCAGTTTTTCGCCATTTAGACGATAGCGGATCTCCCGCCTATATTCCGGCAGGTCAATGTCGTTGACACATGTGCAAAGCTGTTCAAATAAACAGGTATGCTCGCCGGGTTCAAGGCCGAAAAAATCTGCTGTCTTTTCCGGTACGTATGACATGTCATTATCCAGGTCGGTGATGATAGGATATATCCCGTCTGATAATTCTGCAATTTTATCAATAAATTCCTTGTATATCGTGTGTTCTACCATAATTTAAAACTCCATATGTGTATAATGCACAAAATTCTTTTATTATTATAGCATATATGCGCATTATATACAATAAGTTAGTTGGACTCTGAAAATGATATTTAGGTATGAAGCATTAATATAAATTAATGATTTTAGTGTGTCATTTATATATTTGAAGGTATACTGATGACTGAAATATACCATCAGCTGCTTCAAATGCAACGTCACCATCATATTTGCCGGCAACAGAGCGGATGGATGACAGACCTATACCATAGTCGTCCCTCTTAGAAGAACGGTATTTTCCGTTTTGGATGGAAACATGTCCGTCAAAGCTGTTGTCCATAGTAATAATAAGTGTCTTATAGTGTACGTGGGCATGCAGTCGGATAAAGTGCGATGATTTCTCGTTCAAAGAATCAGAAGTATCCATGCGTCTGCAGGCTTCTATAGCATTTTCTATCAGATTTCCAAATACCAGGCACAGGTCATTGTCCAAGGCCGCATCATCGGTTTCCGGAACAATAAGCTTTGTCTCAAGAGCGATATTTTCATTTCTGCATATGGCACTATAGTATGACAGAATGGAATTAACTACCCTGTTTTCACAATAGCTTACAGGCGCAGATGGTATGCTGTGGATCAGGGCATCCAGGTATTCGTTCAGCTGTTTATTTTCAGTGTTTGCGAGGCCTTTTATTGCAACCAGCTGGTGACGCAGATCGTGGCGCTGCTTCTTAAAAAGCTGTTCGTTTGTTGTGATGAGCGAATTATATTTCTTCTGCTCCAATAGGGAATGCTCAAGGAGATTCATATCAAATATGAGCCTTTCATTCTCACGTTTTATACTGAGCATATCGCTTATATTAAGCCCCATTACAATTCCCATGATTATAATGAAAAGCAGAGTTCCAATCTGGTACAGCAATGACAATGAGGCCACAAATTTTAAATGATAATTGATTATCTCGCACATGAAGCAAGAGCCAGTATGAATACCGGAACCATCAGCGTTTTGCCCTGCTGTTTTGGCTGCGAACAGCCTCAAGGATGATGTATGCAGTCAGGAAGCAAAGTATGAGAGGCAGAATGACATGGAACACGTACATGCTCTGAGATAGTGCCACCGTACCGCTAAGCTGTAAGACACAAGCGACAAGGTCAAGCACGGTGAGGAGCTTCGCGATAACTATAATTGGCTTGTCATTCTTAAAACCAACTGCAAGCCTGCAGAAATACAGAAGCGGAATCATCTGCGAGAAAAGCCCTATAAAAGCACACAGATATAGCAGTGTAGGGTTTTTGACTATGACACCTGTGTAGTTGCACTCGCCGATAGACCACATGCCGGACATGAGTGAGAAGAATCCAAAATGAAATATCATCTTGCAAACCTCTTTATCGTAGTATAAAAGCATCAGTGAGATAAATATAAACAAAACACCTGCGGCAAGCTCAAGCAGTGCTATAAAGAATGACCATTTATTCAGCTTTAACAGAGTGAAAAATAAGGATTTGTATGCTCCGTAGATAGGAGAATATACCGTAAGAGAGCTTCTGGTAACTGGAGACAGATACTCTATGCGAAGCTCTGTATCACCTGAATGACCGTCAGTGCCTATCAGGTACCCCTCGGTTGCGGGATCCTTCATATAGGATGGATAGTTTTCGGTCCTGCCAAACTCATATATGAGTTCATCGTCCAGATAGACCTTCGCAGGGGAATAGACAGTTTTTATGTAGATTGGATCATCCATGTTCAGGTTGATATGTGTTGTGACGGTGACATGTGTGCGCGGCGAAAGGTGCTTAAAGGTATGTGGAAATGTGATTTCTTCTTTATCTGAATCCGAGCCCTCCACCATAGCATAGGCAGAGCTTACGATAGTGGCTTCAGGATAGCTCGCCTGGCTCATAATCATGTTTTTTGAGGAAAGAAGCAGTATGCAAATCAGTGTAAGCAGTATAATTGTCAGATAGGGAATATTTCGTATAGTGCTTTTATTTTTCATAATCCGGGCTCCTTGCAGTGTATTACTTTTGACAGTCTAGCTCATATCAAATCAATAGGAAAGTGCCTTATTTAAGCCCTCTGGTGTGATCAAAGTAGTATCTCTCCAGAGCCTTTTTGGCTTTGCCGGAGAGCTCTCTCTTGATAGGGATATTTGTGTCATCGACCATCACGAAGCATTTGAGTGAAGTATCAATGCGTGTGACATACGACAGATTTACCGCGTAGCTTTTGTGCGGCAGAAAAAACAGCTCAGCGGGCAGCTGCTCTGAAAGCTCTGAAAGCTTCTCATAGCAGATGATTTCCTCATTTCCTTTTAAATGTATGAAAATCTGCCTGGCTCTCTGCTCTATGTACATGATATCAGAAAGGGCAAGTCTCTCCATACTCTTGTTTCTCTTCACATAAAGAGATGGGGCATCGGATTTCTTCAGCATGGCAAGGTGAAGAATGTTACTTAGCTCAGCTGCAGAAAACGGCTTTTCGATATAGCCGATGGCAGACAGCCTGTAGCTTTCCAAGGCATGCTCAGTGCTTGTTGTGATGAAAGCAACCGGGATATCGGCATCTGTCTCACGGATTATGGAGACTGCTCGATGCCGGTCATGGAATCTTTCATGTATATATCCATGAGCAGCAGGTCATACTTTCCGTACTCATATGAGGCAAGAAAAGAATCTGCATCTGTAAAGACAGTGTATGTATTTTGGATATCGCTGTGGTTGAGAATATCACAAAGCAGCACGGTCTCTGCAGCTTCGTCCTCGCATACAGCTATATTAAGTGTTTGTGGCATGTTTATTCCTCTGTAGAATGTGAATGATTATAAATAATCATAATATAATATGGAATAAATATCAAATAAATATTGCTATTAAATATCCGAAATGCTAATATAGTTATCAGAAGTGTATTAATTATTTTAAGGAGGTTTCAGTTATGAAATACTGTACAAATTGTGGCAGGCAGTTAGCTGATGATGAGGTATGCACATGTCGTCAGCAGGCACAGCCACAGACACCAAATCAGACACAGGACAACAATGCACAGGCAGATAATGCAGCACAGCAGGCACAGTTTAACGGACAGCCGCAGGGCAGCGCACAGGGACAGTTCAATGGACAGTCACAGGGCAGCGCACAGTCGCAGGCGTTTGATAACTTCACACAGCAGGTGAGTGCAGCAGGACAGCAGCTGCAGAATGACAAGAATGTGGCATCTATCATCACATTCTACAAGGGTCTTGTTAAGAAGCCGGCACAGGCTGCAGCAGACTTTGTAAAGAATGCAAATATGGCATCAGGCTTTATATTTATTGGCTTATTTGCCATAGTAGAGGTAGTGCTGTCTGTAGTATATCTGTTATCAAGCGTAATTGGCAGCATAGGCGGTTTTGGATTCTCATTTTACCCGGCGAGCTTCTTTGAGGGAATCTTTTCAGGAATCGTAGGAGAGGCGGTGAGAGTACTCATCCTGGCAGCAGTCATTCTGGTTGTATTAAACGCAGTGCAGAAGGATAAAAAGGTGACATTTGCACAGACACTTTCAGCAGCATGTCTGTATGATGCAGTATACCTTCCGATTATCCTTGTGGCAGCAATCATCGACATAATCCCATTCCAGTTCTTTGGCAATGTAAGCAGCTGGCTGCATACATTTGCGGGAGTAGTAGGATATGTAAGCATATTCTTTGGAGTAAGGGCAATAGAAGAGGATGACAACAAGCTTCCACTCGTGTGTGGACTGGCATTCCTTGCAACAGCCATTGGTTCAACAATTGTAAATGCTATTTTCTAATTTAATATATCTGAAAAGCCGGATCCTGTGAGATTTTCTTGCAGGATCTTTTTTATATTCAGGGAGCATTGGTAGCATATATTACGAAAATTGTCAAGTACGAGTTTTGACACTGTTTATGTAAATTGTCGTTGTTATCAGTAGGAGTGGAATTGTTGTATAATATGAAATAAGGGTCAAAAGGTATCATCAATGCATACCATATATAAATCCGTAAATAAGCATGTTTATAAAACTCGGGAAGAGAGGCGCCTATGACGCATAAAATCAAGGTACAGATGTTTGGCAATTTCAGAATGGACTATAACGGAGCACCATTTGTGGCGGAAAAAATGCATAAGGAAAGCCAGTTCAACCGCATGATGCAGGCTTTGATACACTATTCTGACTGCGGAATAGCAAAGGATAAGCTCGAGGAAATAGTAATCGGTGAGCGTGATATAGATGCACCTCACACAGCGCTAAGAGTTATTGTATACAAGACAAAGCAAAAGCTCGCACAGCTCGGACTGCCGGGAAAGAACCTCATATATTTGGAGGGAGGCATATATTACTGGACACCGGATATAGAGATAGAAGAGGATGCAGCAGAGTTTGAAAATCTCTATAACGAAGCCTGCGCACTGGAAAAACAGATGCCACAGGAGCCAGAGAGTGCAGAGACAGTGTGCGATGAGCAGACAAAGGAAATAGAAGACAGACTGCTTGAGCTGTACGTAAAAGCACTATATCTGTACAAGGGTGAATTTCTGGCGGCATATACGGGCGAGACGTGGATAGCACAGGAGGCCAGACGCTATCACACTATGTTTGAGAAAATCATAAATGAAGCTGCGTACATACTGCGAAAGAGAAAACAATTCAAGGGGCTGGAGAAGCTCGGAGTATATGCGGCAAAGGTCGACCCGTTCAATGAGTGGGAGGAGCTCATCATGGAGGCGATGGTAGAGACCAGGCGCTATGAGGAGGCGGAAGAGCTATACACGGATGTCGTGGACTATTATCTCAGGGAGTGCGGTATTTATCCATCATCAAAACTCTTGGAAATACTTGAGAAATACAGCAATCAGATGAATCATGCACATGAGATACTGGAAAACATCCAGGAGGGCATGAACGAGCAGGAGGAAACAGAAAGAGGCGGATATTTCTGCAGCTATCCGGTATTCAGGGGAATATACCAGGCGTCCATCCGTATTATGAAGCGCACAAGGTACCTGTGTATCTCATGCTCTGTACTCTCGAGGACGAGGAAGACAGACAGGTACAGAGCGAGACAAAGATAAACAAGTATTCAAGGCAGCTCAAGAAGTGCGTTGGTGAATCAATCCGCTACAGTGACATATATACCTCGTATGGAAAGGTGCAGTTTCTTATCATGCTCATCGGATTAAAGCGTGAGGACTGCGAGATAGTGAAAAAAAGAATCAACCGCCAGTTCGCAAAGAAAAATCCGAGAGCTGCAGAGAAATATCATGTGAACAGTATAGTTTGTGAGTTGTAAAGGGAATAGTACAAATAGGCTGGAAAAGATGTGACTTTATCGGATAATTAGGGCAGAAAAGCAGCATAACAAATTGTAATACGTACAGATAATTATTACTATGTGGATAAGACATCACTTATAGAGCAGGTGCTCGAAAACGGAAGTGAAGTCACTCTGTTTACACGTCCACGCCGTTTTGGAAAATCATTGAATATAAGCATGCTGCAGAACTTTTTTAGCATAGGAACAAATCCGGCACTTTTCGATGGATTATATATATCAGGAAATAAGGAGCTGTGCAGGAAATATATGGGAAAATATCCTGTAGTGTCAATAAGCCTAAAGGGTGTAGATGCTGATTCATACGAGAAGGCATGTGCACAGCTTGCGAGAATTATAAATCGCGAAGCCAGGAGGTTTCAGTTTCTTCTTGAGAGTGATAAATTAACTGATGTGGATAAGGCATTACTCGTTGAGCTTCTGGAAAGAGAAATGTCAGAGGATGCAATCACAAACAGCCTTCAGGTACTCACAGAGCTGCTCGAGATAAATTATGACAAACAGGTAGTTGTTCTCATAGATGAATATGATGTACCGCTGGCAAAAGCACATGAAAATGGCTATTACGATAAAATGGTTCTCCTAATCCGCAATATGTTTCGCAATGTCCTTAAGACAAACAGCAGTCTTGCATTTGCTGTATTGACGGGCTGCCCGCGCATCGCAAAAGAGAGTATCTTTACAGGATTAAATAACTTCAAGGTATATTCAATCACAAATGCTGACTTTGATGAAACCTTTGGCTTTACAGATAAAGAAACTCAAACAATGCTTCGATACTATGAAATGGAAGATAAATATGAAGAGGTCAAAGAATGGTATGACGGATACCGCTTCGGAAAAGCAGATGTATACTGTCCATGGGATGTAGTAAACTACTGGAATGGCTGGTAAACGGAAAGACAGTGATAAAAAGAATTGATGAAATGGTGACATATGATGAGCTGTATTCATCAATGGACAATCTATGGAGCACACTTTTTATGACCGGATATCTGACACAGCGTGGTAGGGAATGTGATGGCAGATATGCTTTTTGGGGCAATATGGATGTTAGGTGAATCAAAGCTGCGTCAGATGTTTGTGCCCAATGCATCTGTTTTGGCGGCTATGTGCTTTGTGGTTATTCTGCTGAGTCCTATTGCTGTTTCGATTTATATCGACAGCATACAGTGTGGGCGTTATACAAGAGTGTATACATGCATAGAAGCGCTTGCGGCTGTGAATTTCATTGTCTGCACGGTACTGCAGCTTTCCGGGGCATATGATTATATAGAGACTCTGCCGGCAGGACAGGGAATGCTTGCTGTCTGCTGCGTGGTCGTCATCACAACATTTATCATTGATATAATTAAACACAGGGCTTTGGGCTACAGACCTGAGATGATTGCCATGATTGTGGCACTTGTTCTGGTGCTTATAGAGGCTGCATCTGTGTACTTTGTTGTCACTATGTCAGGTTTCTTTATCGGAACAGGCCTTATTGTGATTTTGTTTGTCAATATCATAGTCACAATAAAAAGAATCAGCGAGATAGAATACAAGCGCCAGAAGGAAGAGAGTGATAAGCTTAGAAATCAGACAGAGAGAGTTTCCCTTCAGATGATGAAGACACTTGCTGCTACAATTGAGGCAAAGGACGATTATATGAGAGGACACTCATACAGAGTCGCTGAGTACTCTGCCCTCATAGCAAAGCAGCTAGGCTGGAGTGAGAATGAGGTGGAAAATCTTAGAAATGCTGCATATCTGCATGATATCGGAAAGATTGGTGTGCCTGATACTATATTAAATAAGCCGACCAGGCTGACTGATGAAGAGTTTGCGGCCATAAAGAGCCATACTGTGATGGGAGCAGATATCTTAAAGGACATTACCCTGTTAGACCATCTGGTGGATATTGCAAGGAGTCATCATGAGCGTTACGATGGAAATGGTTATCCTGACGGACTGGTGGGAGAGGAGATACCATTTTCTGCCCGTATAGTTTGTGTGGCAGACAGCTATGATGCCATGAGGTCGCGCAGGATTTACAGGAATGCACTGCCCGATGAAGAAATCAGAAGGGAGCTTCTGGATAACTGCAGCACTCAGTTTGATCCGCAGATTGCGCGTATGTTTGTTGATATGCTTGACAATGGCATGGTTGTGATAGATGAGGACAATCCGGCGGCTCAGGGCTACCGTGATAATGCGTTTATCGAGTCCGTGGCAGACAGATTCATATCTGAGGTTATGAAGACCATGAGCAGTCAGGAAAAAGCCGATAGCGTTGATTATCTGACAGGACTTCACATGCGAAGCCGTGGTCAGCAGATAATAGCAGCCTGATGCAGGAGAATGATGGCTGTCTTGCTTCATAGATATGGATAATCTCAAAAAAGTCAATGATGTGCATGGTCACAAGGCTGGTGACAGGCGCTTAAGCTTATAGGAAATCTCCTTGCTAAAGAGACAGAGAATGAGACCTTTGCAGCCTGCAGGCTTGGAGGTGATGAGTTCCTCATCTTTATGCCATATTCTGACAGGGCAAGCGTGGAGAGTGTTATAAAGCGTATATTTGAGGGCTTCGAGAGCGCCAGGGAAGCAGACTGTGAGATAAAGGAGGCTGCTCTTTCAGCAGGACTGTGCATGACGTCAAAGGGAGCCATGTTTGAAAGTGACTACACAAAGGCAGATAAGGCACTTTACTATGTGAAGCAGAACTGTAAGGGTTCATATTTCTTCTATGAGCAGCTCTTAGCTGACAATAAGGAGAATACAAATCTGAGTGCGGATTTACGAAACGTGGCAAAGCTTTTAAAGGAGAGTGGCAGCTATACAGGGGCGCTGGATTTAAACTACAGAGAGTTTGCAAGAATCTATGAGTTCGTGAACAATGTAGGAGATAGGCACAAGCACAACTGCTATCTGGTCATGGTGACTATGAACACTCTGCCGGAGCAGCTTGCAGATATCGAGGAAATTGAGAGGGCACTTGACTGCATGGAGCAGTCTATCCGCAGCAAGATCAGAAAGGTGGATGTCTGTACGCGCTACAGCTCAATGCAGTATCTTATCATACTATTTGAACCACAGGAAAATCAGATTCCAAATGTCATGGAGAGAATCTTTATGCATTACTATGAACTCTGTGACAGAGAGGATTTCAAGCCACAGTATGAGTATATCAAGATGACTGAGGCAAAATAAAATAGGGATTGTTAAATAATAGTCAATGTGGTATAGTTTTCTTCGAACGGTATTCGAAGGAAACTGTATCATGGAGGATGTGTTGTCACCTTATGACAGAGCATATCCGGCAGACACAATAAGGCCCAAGCGCATTGCTGCATCAGAATATGAAGCAGGCAGCAAAGTGACAGGCGCGCACAGGATAAATCGACCGCACCATACGGCACATGGCGGAGATTATATCGGCTGCGATATAGGAATGGTCTGACCGGCTTGGAAAGAAGGTGGTAGCATGAAAATAGGCATAATCGGCGCAGGCAGAGTGGGCTGTTCTATAGGTAAATACCTAAGGACAAAGGACATAGAGCTTGCAGGCTATTATGACGTGGATTCTGTGGCAGCTAAGGAGGCTGCGGAGTTTACAAGGACAGAGAGCTTTGATTCGCTAAAGCAACTGGCGGATCAATCACAGATTATATTTATCACCACACCGGATTCATTTATTATACCGGTTTGGGAACAATTAAAAGAACTGTCTCTAAGGAATCAGATTATATGTCATTGCAGTGGCGCATTATCATCCGATTCATTTTCCGGAAGGGAGAGCATGAGCGTATCATGCTGTTCAATTCATCCAATGTTACCGTTCAGTAACAAATTTTCATCATATGAGCAATTAAATAAAGCATTTTTCACAGTGGAAGGGCAGGATGCTGCGGTTGAAGCAATATCCGGGCTGTTTTGTTCTATTGGAAATGAGGTATGCCGCATCGATGGCGCTAAAAAGGCAAAATACCACGCGGCAGCGAGTATTCTGAGCAATCAGGTGATTGCTGTCCTTGACATGGGCTACACTCTTTTGGAGGACTGTGGCTTTACAAGGGATGAGGCGGTAAGAGCCACAGGTCAGCTTGTGATGCGCAATATCGAAAATGTACTTGAAGCAGGCTGTGACGGCGCACTGACCGGGCCGATTGAGAGAAACGATATTGAAACAGTGAAAAAGCATATTGCATGTATGCAAAATGACGATAGTGATGATGTCAGATTGTACAAAATGCTTGGTGTAAAACTGGCAAATATTGCTAAAAAAAAGAATCCTGATAAGGATTACACTCAGATAATGGAATTGCTAAGAGGCTGACAATACCGTGAATATATAAACGCGGATTGTTGCAGAAAGACAGAGGGATTGGACAATGAAAAATACAGTAGTAACTTTTAAACAGGCAAAGGAAAAGGGCGAGAAGCTCACGATGCTCACGGCGTATGATTATTCGACTGCTAAGCTGATAGATGAGGCCGGAATCAATGCGATTTTAGTGGGAGACTCACTCGGCATGGTGGTGCTTGGCTATGAGGATACACTTTCAGTGACTATGGAGGATATGATTCATCACAGCGCAGCTGTTTCAAGGGGCATCAAGGACACACTGCTCATCACAGATATGCCTTTTATGTCATATCAGACATCAGTATATGATGCTGTGGTCAATGCAGGTCGACTCGTGAAGGAAGGTCATGCGCAGGCTGTCAAGCTTGAGGGGGGCAAGGAGGTATGTCCACAGATAAAGGCTATCGTGGATGCGTCAATTCCGGTATGTGCACATTTAGGGCTTACACCACAGTCAGTGAACGCATTTGGCGGCTTTAAGGTGCAGGGCAAGGGTGAAGAGGCAGCACAGAAGCTCCTTGACGAGGCACGCGCAGTCGAGGAAGCAGGAGCATTTGCAGTGGTGCTCGAGTGCGTGCCAAAGGCACTTGCCAAAAAAATCACAGAGAGCATAAGCATACCTACAATCGGTATCGGAGCGGGAGCAGACTGCGACGGCCAGGTGCTCGTATATCAGGATATGCTTGCCATGTATGCAAACATGAAGCCGAAATTTGTAAAACAGTTTGCACAGGTAGGAAAAGAGATGAATGAGGCATTTACAGCTTACAAAAAGGCTGTTGAGGAGGGAAGCTTCCGGGTGAGGAGCATACCTTTAAGATGGATGAGACAATAATTGACAAACTGTACTAATATCGAAGAATAGTTACGAAGCATAGAAGAATAAGGAGACATAAAATGTTAATATACGGACAAATCAAACAGGTTAGAGAAGCAGTAAAGGAATGGAAGAGAGAAGGCAAAAGTGTAGGCTTTGTACCTACAATGGGCTACCTCCACGAGGGACACAAGAGCTTAATCGATGCGGCAAGACGTGAGAATGACAAGGTTGTAGTGAGCATTTTTGTAAATCCAATGCAGTTTGGCCCTACAGAGGATTTAGACAGCTATCCACGTGATTTAAACAGGGATGCAAAGCTTTGTGAGGATGCGGGAGTTGACATTATTTTCCATCCACAGGCTGATGAGATGTATGCAGACGGCTTCTGCTCATATGTGGATATGAATGGCCTCACCACTGAGCTTTGTGGAAAAACAAGACCGATTCATTTCAGAGGTGTGCAGACAGTTGTACTGAAGCTGTTTCACATTGTGACACCTGACCGCGCATACTTTGGACAGAAGGATGCACAGCAGCTTGCGGTCATAAAGCGTATGGTAAAGGATTTAAATGTTGACACAGAAATCATCGGCTGCCCAATCATCCGTGAGGAGGATGGACTGGCAAAGAGCTCAAGAAACACATATCTGAGCGCAGATGAAAGACAGGCAGCGCTTGTACTGAGCAGAAGCTTAAAAATCGGAAAGCAGCTCGTAGACGCAGGCGAGAAGAGCGCAAAAGTGGTAAAGGATGCAATTACAGCAGAGATAAACAAGGAGCCGCTTGCGAAAATTGATTATGTGGATGTGGTTGATTTTGACACAATCACACCTGTTGACGAGATTAAGGGAACAACACTCGTGGCTATCGCTGTCTATATCGGAAAGACAAGGCTGATTGATAATTTTATCGCGTAGTAGGACAAGAATGATATATGAAAAAGAGGTATAAAAAATGAATTATACAATGCTTAAAGGCAAAATACACAGAGCAGTGGTCAAGCAGGCTGACTTAAACTACGTGGGAAGCATCACTGTAGATACAAAACTGCTAGAGGCAGCGGGCATCTTAGAGTATGAGATGGTTCAGATTGTCGATGTGGAAAACGGAAACAGATTCGAGACCTACACCATCGCAGGAGAGCCGGGCTCGGGCATGATATGCTTAAACGGAGCAGCAGCCAGACAGGTTGCAGTCGGTGACCATGTGATACTCATGTGCTATGCACAGATGACACCTGAGGAAGCAAAGGAGCATCATCCGAAGGTAGTGTTTGTGGATGATGAAAACAAGATAGCGCGTGTGACAAATTATGAGAAGCACGGAAAATTAACGGAAGATTTTATTTGATTTCTGAACATTTACACAGCATTAGGAATATAGAAAAGTTTCGTTAGTAAACAATAGAAAAATCAAGTCTGCTGTAGTATAATTATTTATCATAAATGAGGGTCAAAATACCTTTTGACCCTCATATCATGTATTTATGTGGGAGGTAAATATGTATACAGCAGACGAAAAGAGATATGACACAATGAGATATAACAGATGCGGCAGGAGCGGACTGAAGCTTCCTGTTGTATCACTTGGCTTATGGCACAATTTCGGTGATTTTTCATCGTATGACAACATGAAGCAGATGTGCTTCACAGCCTTTGACCATGGTATCACACACTTTGACCTGGCAAACAACTATGGCCCTGAATATGGCAGCGCAGAGAAGCACTTCGGGCTTATCCTTAAGGAGCATCTGTCGGCATACCGCGACGAGCTCATTATCAGCTCAAAGGCAGGCTATGATATGTGGAAGGGGCCATACGGCAACTGGGGCAGCCGCAAGTATCTGATTGCAAGCCTTGATCAGAGTCTTAAGAGAATGGGACTCGACTACGTGGATATCTTCTATCATCACAGAATGGACCTGAGACACCGCTTGAGGAGACAATGGGAGCACTCGACCAGATAGTAAGAAGCGGAAAAGCACTCTATGTCGGATTGTCAAATTATGATGGTGAGACCATGAAGAGAGCCTGCGAGATTCTGACTGATTTGAAATGTCCGTTTATCATCAATCAGAATTCATACAATATATTCAACCGTACAATAGAGCAAAACGGCTTGAAGCAGGCTGCAAGAGAGTGCCAAAAGGGCATCATCTCATTCAGTCCGCTCGCACAGGGCATGCTCACGGACCGTTACCTGAACGGCATTCCGGAGGATAGCCGTATAAAGACAGACGGACGATTTTTAAATCAGGAAAAGCTCGCTCCACACATCGAGCAGATTAAGAAGCTAAACGATATAGCCACAAAACGTGGTGAGACACTTGCACAGATGGCACTCAAGTGGGTGGTAAAGGATGATGACGTGGCAAGTGTGCTTGTCGGCGCCTCAAAGCCACAGCAGATTCTTGAAACTTAAAGGTTATGGAGGGCGCAGGCTTCTCTGAGGAAGAGCTTAGGATGATTGATGAGGTTGTGGGAGTGTAAAGATGAAATCAGCAGGGAGTATAGCAGCAATTAATGCTATACTCCCTTCTATTATATTTTTGGTTGCAAGAATTTAGTTTATGCTATAAAATATTTATAACTGTATGCAGATATTTAATAATCACAATATCTGTCTGTATAATAAAATACGCATAAAGAGGACGAAAGAATGATCAACAAATTAGTAGACAAAATCAAGAAAACAAACGCACCTATCGTAGTAGGTCTCGACCCGATGCTTTCATATGTGCCTGAGCACATCACAAAGAAGGCATTTGATGAGCTTGGAGAGACACCGGCCGGTGCAGCGGAGGCTATCTGGCAGTACAACAAGGCTATTGTGGATGCCACATATGACCTGATTCCGGCTGTAAAGCCACAGATTGCCATGTATGAGCAGTTTGGAGTGGAGGGCCTTAAGACATTCCAGAAGACAGTGGATTACTGTCACGAGAAGGATCTCGTGGTAATCGGAGATGTAAAGCGTGGAGATATCGGCTCAACATCGGCTGCATACGCCACAGGACATCTCGGAAAGGTACAGATCGGCAGCAAGAGCTATTCTACCTTTGATGAGGATTTTGCCACTGTCAATCCATACCTTGGAACAGACGGTATCAAGCCATTCGTAGATGTATGCAAGGAGGAGAAGAAGGGTATCTTCATTCTTGTAAAGACATCTAATCCATCAAGTGGAGAGTTCCAGGACCGTATGATTGACGGACGCCCATTATATGAGTGGGTAGGTGAGAAGGTTGCAGAGTGGGGAGCTGACTGCATGGGTGATTCATACAGCTATGTAGGTGCGGTTGTCGGTGCAACATACCCTGAGCAGGGTAAGATTCTTCGTAAGGTAATGCCAAAGAGCTTCATCCTCGTACCGGGCTACGGCGCACAGGGAGGAAAGGGCGCAGACCTTGTTCATTTCTTCAATGAGGACGGACTTGGTGCAATTGTCAATTCATCACGTGGAATCATCTGCGCATACAAGCAGGATAAGTACAAGGATATGGGCATCACAGCAGAGAATTTTGCAGATGCATCACGCAAGGCTGTTGAGGATATGATTGAGGATATCTCAGGAGCACTTGCAAATCGTTAATAGGTTATTCAGAAAGCTTAAATATATTAACAAACGAAACCAGGGAGATAAAATGGCAGAGAAATATGAGGAGATTGCAGTTGTAGTTGACCAGAGCTCACTCGGCAATGGCATCTACGACCTCACACTTAAGACAGACAAAATTGCAAAGGCAGCAAGGCAGGACAGTTTGTATCAGTTTACTCAAACGACAAGAGTAAGCTGCTTCCACGTCCGATAAGCCTTTGCGGCATAAACAGAGATGATGACACCATCCGCCTCGTGTACCGTGTGACAGGTGAAGGCACTGGAACAGAGGAGTTTTCAAAGCTTGTCAGGGGCGATAAGGTAAGGATTTTAGGACCTCTTGGAAACGGCTTTACAGTACAGCCGGGAAAGAAGGCATTTCTTATCGGCGGAGGAATCGGAGTGCCGCCTATGCTGCAGCTTGCCAAGGATATAAATACAGGCATTGTGCAGACATCGGGTGAAGAAAGCAATCAGGGACAGACAGCAATGGAAGGTGCAGAAAGTAAAACAGCAGTATGCGATATGAACATCGTCATGGGCTACCGCGATGAGAATACCTTCCTGCTTGATGAGTTTAAGGAGCAGGCAGCTTCCTTTGTTGCCACAGAGGACGGCAGTGTCGGCACAAAGGGCAATGTCATCGATGCGATAAAGGAGAATGCTCTTGAGGCAGACGTGATTTATGCATGTGGACCTATGCCTATGCTGCGCGCACTTAAAGCTTACGCTGCAGAGCATGATATGGACTGCTTTGTATCAATGGAGGAGCGCATGGCATGTGGAATCGGTGCATGTCTTGCCTGCGTATGCAAGACAAAGGACAAGGATGCTCACAGCAATGTAAAAAACAAGCGTATATGCAAAGAGGGACCTGTTTTTGATGCGAAGGAGGTGGAGCTGTAATGAGTAATATGTCAGTAAATGTGGCCGGTGTTGAGTGGAAAAATCCTGTTACAGTTGCATCCGGCACATTCGGCTCTGGTGCAGAGTACAGCGAGTTTGTTGATTTAAACAGACTTGGTGCAGTCACTACAAAGGGTGTTGCGAATAAGCCGTGGGAGGGAAATCCTACACCGAGAGTAGCAGAGGTGTACGGCGGCATGCTCAATGCAGTCGGACTTCAAAATCCCGGCATCGAGCTTTTCTGCAAGAGGGATATTCCTTTTTTAAAGCAGTTTGATACAAAGATTGTGGTAAATGTCTGCGGTCATTCGCTTGACGAGTATCTTGATGTGGTAAAGCGTCTGGCAGATGAGCCTATTGATATGATGGAAATAAATATCTCATGCCCTAATGTTAAGGAGGGCGGAATTGCCTTCGGAACAGATCCAAAGGGTGTTGAGACAATCACAAGCGAGATTAAAAAATATGCAAAGCAGCCTGTTATCATGAAGCTTTCTCCAAATGTCACAAGTATTGCAGAGATAGCAAGGGCGGCAGAGGCCGGTGGAGCTGACGCGGTTTCGCTCATCAATACAATTACAGGCATGAAGATTGATATAAACAGAAGAAGCTTTGTGTTAGCAAACAAGACAGGCGGCATGAGCGGTCCGGCGGTTCATCCGGTTGCAGTGCGCATGGTTTACGAGACAGCACATGCAGTCAATATTCCGATTATCGGAATGGGCGGTATCACAAATGCTGCCGATGCTATAGAGATGATACTTGCCGGAGCTACAGCAGTTTCAGTCGGCACAGCAAACTTTGTGAATCCAAAGACCACAGAGCAGATAGTGGACGGCATCGCAGAGTACATGGACAGGTATGGAGTAAAGGATATTTCAGAGCTTGTCGGTGCGGTTGACAGATAGAGCATAAGGGATAGACGGAGGAGAAAATAATGATTCTGGCAGCAGATTACGTGCCTTCTATGTATGCCACAGTCTGGGCGCTTGTTCCACCTGTTGTGGCTATAGTTCTGGCACTTATTACAAAGGAGGTCTACAGCTCATTATTCGTCGGAATAGTGATCGGCGGACTATTTTATGGAAATGTATTTCAGTCTGGTTTTTCAGCTGAGAGATCAGTGCTTCACATATTCGAGGACGGACTTGTCGGAGTGCTATCGGATTCGGACAATGTGGGAATACTGATATTTTTAGTCGTGCTCGGTGTCATGGTGAGCATGATGAACAAGGCAGGCGGCTCGGCGGCCTTTGGAGAATGGGCGGGTGAGCACATAAAGACAAGGATCGGTGCCCAGCTTGCAGCTATAATGCTTGGAGTACTCATATTTATAGATGATTACTTCAACTGTCTGACAGTGGGAAGCGTGATGCGCCCTGTCACCGACAAGCATCAGGTTTCCAGAGCAAAGCTTGCATATCTGATAGATGCCACAGCAGCGCCTGTGTGCATCATCGCACCTATATCTTCGTGGGCAGCCGCAGTCACAGGCTTTGTAAAGGGAGAGGATGGCTTTTCTATTTTCATAAAGGCCATTCCATACAATTACTATGCGCTCTTTACCATTATCGCTATGGTGACACTTGTTATCTTGCAGGCGGATTTCGGTCCGATGGCAAAGCATGAAGCCAATGCCCAAAAGGGCGATTTATTTACCATAGGAGACAGACCGTATGCAGAGTCAAAGCAGGATGTGATAAAGGGCAAGGGAAAGGTTATAGACCTTGTATTTCCTATACTGGTGCTCATAATAAGCTGCATCATAGGAATGATATACACAGGAGGCTTTTTTGACGGAACAGGCTTTGTCGATGCGTTTGCAGGCAGCAATGCGTCAACCGGTCTCATGCTTGGAAGCTTCTTTGCACTGATAATCACCATATGCTTTTACTCAATCAGAAGGGTGCTAAGCTTTACGGATTGTTGTAATTCAATCCCTGAGGGTTTTAAGGCGATGGTACCTGCAATACTTATACTGACCTTTGCATGGACACTAAAGATCATGACAGAAAGCCTTGGTGCCAATAAATTCGTCGCAGGCTTGGTGGGAGGTGTATCGGGACCGCTCCTTGGACTGTTCCCGGCAATCATATTCCTGGTGGGAGCCTTCCTTGCTTTTGCAACAGGAACCTCATGGGGCACCTTCGGTATACTCATACCGATAGTAGTAAACATCTTCTCAGGCACAAACCATACGATGATGATCATCTCAATCTCAGCGTGCATGGCAGGTGCAGTATGCGGAGACCACTGCTCACCGATATCCGATACCACCATCATGGCATCTGCCGGAGCCCAGTGCAACCATATGAACCATGTGTCCACACAGCTTCCGTACGTTGTGCTTGTGGCTGCCATATCATGTCTGACCTACATCATAGCAGGCTTTGTCAGAAATCCTGTAGTACCTTTTATCATAGGAGCGCTTATCCTGATTGGAACCTTTGTTGGAATCAAGTATATCACGAGAACCGATAAAGCAAATGAACAAGCGTAAGTAGCTAAAGGAAGATCAAAAAGAGTTCTATTTTTCACAGACCTTGTGTCTGCGAATGATAGAACTCTTTTTTTATAGTAAATTCTATCTGCTATCAATAAAATTTATAGCCCGCTAACAAATATTAATAACCCTAATTACATTTACAAAAATATCAATTAGTGGTAACATATCAATAACTTAGAAATCATATTTGAATGGTAGGAAATCCCGGCCATACAAACTAAGCTCAAACTCATAACATACTCAAAACAAACATTAACAAAAAAGAGGTAATATCAATGGCAAAAATTGCAAAGCAGCTCACTGAGCTGATAGGTCACACTCCGCTTCTGGAGCTGACCAATTATGAAAAAGCCCTTGGGCTTGAAGCAAAAATCATAGCAAAGTTAGAGTATTTCAATCCACTCGGAAGTGTAAAGGACAGGGTGGCGGCAGCTATGATAGAACAGGGCATAAAGGATGGAAAGATAAATCAGGACACAATAATCATAGAGCCGACAAGCGGCAATACCGGAATCGGACTTGCATTTGTGGCAGCCTCAAAGGGACTTCATCTGATACTTATCATGCCTGATACTATGAGTGTTGAGAGAAGAAAAATCGTCACAGCGCTTGGAGCAGAGATAAAGCTTACACCGGGGCGTGAGGGCATGAAGGGCGCAATCGATGAGGCACAGAGACTTAAAGAGCATTATGGCAATGCTTTTATTCCACAGCAGTTTGAGAATCAGGCGAATCCGGATATCCACAGAGCTACAACAGCTCAGGAAATCTGGGAGGATACAGATGGAAAGGTAGATATCCTTGTATCATCTGTCGGAACAGGCGGCACCTGTACAGGCACTGGGCTTGGATTAAGAGACCATAATCCTGATGTAAGGATAGTAGCTGTTGAACCAAAGAGCTCACCGGTACTCTCAGGTGGAAGACCGGGGCCTCACAAGATACAGGGAATCGGTGCAGGCTTTATTCCAAAGGTCATGCGCATGGATATAGTGGATGAGGTGATTCCGGTGGAGAATGAGGCCGCTTTTGACAAGGAAGAGAGGTTGCAAAGAGCGACGGACTTCTCGTTGGCATATCCTCAGGAGCAGCAATATATGCGGCAACAGAGCTTGCGAAAAGACCTGAGAACAAGGGAAAGAATATCGTGGTGCTGCTTCCGGATACAGGAGAAAGATACCTGTCCACACCGCTTTTTACAGTAAACTAATGGCATATAAACTGACGGCATAAGCTTGCTTTGCCGGAAACTGTAACATGAAAAATGAGAAACATACATGAGAAACATACATATTTATACGGCAGCCCTGCTGCCTGCAGTGATGATTCTGTCACTTCTTCTGACAGGCTGCTCAGGCAGGAAGGATGACGGCACAGTCACCATAACCAATGTGTCGTATGATCCGACACGAGAGTTTTACGAGAAATACAACAAAATATTCGAGTCTTACTATGAGAGCGAGCACGGCAAAAAGATAAATGTGATTCAGTCACATGGCGGCTCGGGAGCACAGGCGCGCTCGGTTGTGGAGGGCTGTAATGCAGATGTTGTCACACTGGCACTTGAGCATGACATAGACTGATACAAAATACCGGCTTAATTGATAAGGGCTGGATTGATGAGTTTTCTGACAGCTCGGCACCATACACATCAACAATCGTTTTACTTGTAAGAAAGGGCAATCCAAAGCATATAAGTGACTGGGATGACCTGGTGAAAAAGAATGTGGATGTGATTACGCCTGATCCAAAGAGTAGTGGCGGAGCCTGCTGGAATTTTCTTGCAGCGCTAAGTTATGCGAAGACAAATTATGACAGCCTGAAGGAACAGAAATCGTTTATGAAGAAGCTGTATGAAAATGTCACAATTATGGATTCGGGTGCGAGAGGCTCAACAACCACATTTGTGGAAAACGGTCAGGGAGATGTGCTCATAGCGTGGGAAAACGAGGCACTTACGACCATGGATTCATATCCGGGCAAGTATGAGATAGTGAATCCGTCCGTCAGCATCTTAGCACAGCCCTCTGTTGCTATTGTGGATGACAATGCAAAGAGCAACGGAACACAAGAGGCCAGCAAGGAATACCTACAGTATCTCTATAGTGATGAGGCACAGCAGCTGATTGGCGAAAGCGGCTACAGACCAATCAATCAGGATATATTAAACCGGTTTTCCGACAAGTTTGATTTAAATATCAGGCTTTGGAGCATAGAGGATTACGGCGGATGGAATGAAGCTACAAGACATATTTCGATGATGGAGCAATGTTCGATGAAATATACGGCAACTGATAAAACAGCAAAAGAGAAAACTAAATCAAAGAACATAAAGACCAGAGTCATACCGGGTTACCATATTTCGCTTGGGATAGTGGTCACGATGCTTTCAGTCATCGTACTCATTCCGTTAGCATCAGTGCTTGTGTATTCGCTAAAGATATCGCCGGGCGATTTTGTGTCACTTATCATGAAGGAGAATGTGAGGAATGCCTTTATCATAAGCATCACCTCATCATTTATCGCAGCAATCGTAAATGTGGTATTTGGACTCATCGTGGCATGGACGCTTGTAAAGTACGATTTTCCCGGGAATGGCTGCTTGACGGACTTATAGAGCTTCCGTTTGCACTGCCGACAGCGGTTGCGGGCATCACGCTCTCAAAGCTGTACTCAGGCACAGGCTTTTTGGGTAAGGGCCTTGGAAAGCTTGGAATAGATGTAGCTTACACACAGGCAGGAATAGTTGTGGCACTTGTTTTTGTAGGCATTCCCTTCGTAATAAGAGCTGTACAGCCGGTGCTTGAAAAGATGGATAATACATATGAGGAGGCCGCTTATATGCTTGGCGCCACACCCTCTAAGACATTTTTTAAGGTAATACTTCCGGAGCTTCGCCCGGCACTCTTAACAGGCTTTGGTCTTGCCTTTGCCAGAGGCATAGGAGAGTACGGAAGCGTCATCTACATATCAGGCAACAGTGCAAGGCACAGGACTCAGGTGGTATCCTACGTCATAATGCAGAAGCTTAGCTATATAGATTATGCTAGCGCGACTGCCATAGCACTTGTGATGCTTGTCATATCATTTTTACTGCTGTTATTTGTAAACATAGTGCAGGTTAAACAGTCACAGCGCACTAATTTGTTGTAAAACACTACATATAAAGCGATGTACACAAACAGGAAAGGAGCACAATGCGATGACCGAACAGGTAAAACTTGAAAGAAGAAAAAAGATCACAAAGATAATACTCGTCACTGTCACGGTGCTCTTCATATTTGTTATGCTTGTAGTTCCACTTTTTTCTGTGATGGCAAGTGCCTTAAAGGAGGGGCTTGGGTTCTATCTGAAAGCTATTTCCACAAGCTACGTGCTTTCAGCACTCAGGGTGACTTTGATAGCAACAGTTTTTGCGGTAGTTATCAACACCTTCTTTGGAATATGGACAGCGTGGCTGTTGACCAGGTTTTCGTTTAAAGGAAAGCAGGTGCTTGCAACACTTATTGATATACCGTTTTCTATTTCTCCGGTCATCGTAGGACTTGCGTATCTTATGACCTTCGGACGGCTGGGGTGGTTTTATCCGGTTATCAGATGGTTCAATGAGATATTCGGCACGAATGTGAGAATCACCTTTGCAATACCGGGAGTTGTGCTTGCCACGATATTTGTCACGTTTCCGTATGTGTCAAGGGAAATTATTCCGGTGCTCAATGCAGAGGGAAAGGATGAGGAAGAAGCCGCAGCGCTGATGGGAGCATCCGGCTTTACGATATTTAGGAAAATAACACTTCCACAGATGAAGTGGAGTCTTATCTATGGAATCATACTTTGTACGGCGAGAGCCCTCGGCGAGTTCGGTGCGGTAAATGCGCTCTCGAAGACAAGAGGCGAGACATTTACACTGCCGCTTGAGATTGATGCCTTGTATATGTCGGGCACAGACAGCTCAATAACATCGGCATTTGCTGTATCGTCGATACTGTTAATTATTGCATTGATCATTCTTTTTGCAAGAAATATAGTTGAGCATAAATTTAAGAAATTACACTGAGATTTATGGGAAATATGATTTACACTAATGAAATTTGTTACTGCTTACACACCGATGTGGCAGACAGCTATAGAGTTGCTGTACTAAGAAAGCAGGAAGGAGATAACGTATATGTACGTTGAGATGAAAAATATATACAAAAAATACGGAGACTTCCTGGCATCTGATAATGTGAGCTTTGGAGTGGAAAAGGGAAAGCTTGTGGCGCTGCTTGGTCCGTCCGGCAGTGGCAAGACAACACTTCTTCGTATGATAGCAGGGCTTGAGACGCCAAATTCAGGTGACATATATATAGATGGAAAGCGAGTGAATGATATTCCGGCCTCGAAGAGAGGCATAGGCTTTGTGTTTCAGAACTATGCGCTGTTTCGATACATGACAATATACGACAATGTGGCATTTGGGCTGGAGCTTCAGAAGATGCCGAAAAAGCTCATAAAGGAGCGTGTTACAAAGCTTCTTGAGATGACAGGCTTATCGGGGCTTGAAAAGAGATATCCGAATCAGCTTTCCGGAGGACAGCGTCAGAGAGTGGCATTTGCAAGGGCGCTGGCGCCGAATCCACAGGTGCTCTTACTGGATGAGCATTTGCCGCGATAGATGCAAAGGTGCGAGGTGAGCTTCGTACATGGCTTAAGGAGCTGGTCGAAAAGCTTGGGATCACAAGCATTTTCGTCACACATGACCAGGATGAGGCTGTTGAGGTGGCAGATGAAATCATTATCACAAACCACGGCACGATAGAGCAGATGGGTACACCTCTTGAGATATACAAATCACCTGATACACCTTTTGTGGCGCAGTTTATAGGACACACCACAGTTGTTGAAAACTATGACAGGCTTAAGGGCTTTGATAGGATAGAAAATGCCGACAAGGCAGTAATCAGACCGGAGTTTATCAAAATATCAAAGAGTGGCAACCTGAACCGCTATCAGTCAGCGGCAGAGGAGGGCATCGTTACAGATGTGGTTTTCAGAGGAAACAGGATGGATGTCACGGTCAACATAAACGGCATCGAGGTAGTCGGTGAGCGCTCACTTGAAAAGGACCTGATAGCAGTCGGCGAGAAAGTACATGTGCTGATTTACAGGCTGTATATATTTGATGAAGAGAAAACATACCTGATGGAAAACAGCGAGATGCAGGAGCAGGATGTATTCTACATTTAGATATAGGAATGGTCTAAAGCTTGTGATTGAAAGAGGAAGCAGAGGGAGATAAATGAAGATAGAAAACAAAAAAATCCTACACACGGACATCCTCATAATAGGAGGTGGCACGGCGGGCTGTTATGCAGCGCTCACCATCCGTGAGAAATCGGATTATTCGATTATAATTGCAGAGAAAGCGAACATAAAGCGAAGCGGATGCCTGGCAGCAGGTGTCAATGCGATAAATGCATACATAGTAAAGGGCAGAAAGCCTGAGGACTATGTAGACTACGCCAAAAAGGATGCTGACGGCATAGTAAGGGAAGACTTACTCATGACTATGTCAGAGGGCTTAAACCGTGTGACGGACAAGATGGAAAAGCTTGGACTTGTCATATTAAAGGATGAAAACGGTGAGTATGTAGCAAGAGGAAACCGAAATATCAAGATAAACGGCGAGAACATGAAGCCGCTTTTGGCAGAAGCTGTTTCAAAGCTTACGGACTGTACAGTGATAAACAGAATCAATATCACGGACTATATAGTTGAGGACAACACCATAAAGGGTGCATACGGATTTTCAATCGAGGATGCTACAGCCTATGAAATCAGGGCTAAAAAGGTGCTGTGTGCTACAGGCGGAGCGGCCGGTTTATACAGACCAAACAATCCCGGCTTTTCAAGGCACAAGATGTGGTATCCACCGTTTAATACAGGCGCCGGATATGCGATGGGCATAAGAAGCGGAGCCGAGATGACCACCTTTGAGATGAGATTTATCGCACTCAGATGCAAGGACACAATCGCACCGACAGGAACAATTGCACAGGGAGTCGGGGCAAAGCAGGTCAATTCTCTTGGAGAGGTTTACGAGACAAAATATGGTCTCACCACATCAGAGCGTGTATACGGAACGGTCATGGAAAATCTTGAGGGAAGAGGCCCTTGCTACTTAAGGACAGAGGGCATCTCACCACAGCAGGATGAGTCATTAAGAAAGGCATATCTCAACATGGCACCAAGCCAGACACTCAAGTGGGTGGAGGCAGGTAAGAATCCAAGTGAGCAGAATGTGGAGATAGAGGGCACCGAGCCGTATATCGTAGGTGGGCACACAGCGAGCGGCTACTGGGTAAATACCGAGCGTGAGACTACAATCCACGGACTTTATGCTGCTGGAGATGTGGCAGGAGGATGTCCACAGAAATACGTTACAGGAGCTATGGTAGAGGGTGAAATCGCTGCGATAGATATGGTTTCAAAGCTTGATGCAGATACCTCCGATGGAAGTTTTGACACATCGGCATTTGATGAGAAAAAGGCGCTTGACGCAAAAGCTTCAGAGTACGACCATTTCCTCACTGAAAGGTCTCAGATGTTTACAACAGAGGCTATCGAGGAAGCCATGCAGAAGGTCATGGACAACTACGCTGGCGGTATTTCCACACATTATCAGTCAACGGCAAGCAGCTTGCCCTGGCAAAGGAAAAGATAAATCATCTGATAGAGCTGACCGGTGATTTATATGCATCGGATATGCATGAGCTTATGTTCATATATGAGCTTAAGGAGAGGCTTACGGTATGTCTTTCGGTCATAGCACATCTTGGTGCAAGAAAGGAGACCAGATGGCACAGCTTTGCTGAGAATCTGGATTATCCCGATAAGAGTGATGACTGGATGAAATACGTCAATTCCAGATACGAAAACGGGCAGCTTCATATGATTTACAGAGAGCTTGTCGGAAGGGAGGCGCGTTATGAGCATAATGATTGATAAAGCAAAGTGTAAGGGCTGTGGCATGTGTACAAGTGTATGCCCGGGAAGCCTGATATATCAGGACTCAGAGAAAAAAGCCTTTATCAAATATCCTAAGGACTGCTGGGGCTGTGCCTCATGCATCAAGGAATGTTATTTTGGCGCTATTGCTCTTTATCTTGGAGCAGACATAGGAGGCATGGGAAGTCTCATGACAGTAAAAAGCACACCGGATACGCTGACCTGGGATATCAAAAAGCGCGACGGAAGCAAGGAAGAGATTCTTATCAACAAGAAGGAATCCAATAAATATTAAAGAAAAGGATGGTAACAGACATGGGTGAATTATCACATCTTGACGAACTCGAAGCAGAGGCAATATACATAATACGTGAAGTAGCCGCAGAGTGCGAGAAGCCGGTTATGTTGTACTCAATTGGAAAGGACAGCTCGGTAATGCTTCATCTTGCAATGAAGGCATTTTATCCGGAGAAGCCGCCATTTCCGTTTTTACATGTAAATACAACCTGGAAATTCCATGAGATGATAGAATTCAGAGATCGCATTGCTAAGGAAAAGGGCATCGAGATGCTTGAATATATAAATCAGGATGGCGTAAAGCAGGGCATCAATCCATTTGACCACGGCTCAGCATACACAGATATCATGAAGACACAGGCGCTCAAGCAGGCACTCGACAAATACGGCTTTACGGCTGCGTTTGGCGGCGGCCGAAGAGACGAGGAGAAATCAAGAGCCAAGGAGCGAATCTTCTCCTTCAGAAATGAAAACCACGCATGGGATCCAAAGAACCAGCGCCCGGAGATGTGGAAGCTCTACAACTCCAGAATCAAAAAGGGCCAGGAGGTACGTGTTTTCCCACTGTCAAACTGGACAGAGAAGGATATCTGGCAGTATATAAAGAGAGAGAATATCGAGATTCCTTCACTTTACTTTGCAAAGGAAAGACCTGTTGTATACAGAGACGGCAACATCATCATGGTAGATGACGACAGAATGAAGCTTCGTCCGGGAGAGAAAATCCAGATGAAGAGTGTACGTTTCAGAACACTCGGCTGCTACCCACTGACAGGTGGTGTGGAGTCGACAGCGGATACACTTGATGAGATTATTGACGAGACACTCAGTGCTGTTTCCTCAGAGAGAACCACCCGTGTCATAGACAACGAGGCGGCAGGCAGCATGGAAAGAAGAAAGAGGGAGGGATATTTCTAAAATGAGCGGATTACTTAAATTTATTACATGCGGAAGCGTGGACGACGGAAAATCAACTCTGATCGGACATATATTATACGATTCAAAGCTGCTCTATGCAGATCAGGAAAAGGCACTGGAGCTTGACAGTAAGGTCGGAAGCCGTGGCGGTGCCATCGACTACTCACTCCTCCTCGACGGACTGATGGCAGAGAGAGAGCAGGGAATCACAATCGATGTGGCTTATCGTTACTTCACAACAGATAAGAGAAGCTTTATCGTGGCAGATACACCGGGCCATGAGGAGTACACAAGAAACATGGCTGTAGGTGCATCCTTTGCAGACCTTGCGGTAATTCTAATAGATGCAAAGCAGGGTGTATTGGTTCAGACAAGAAGACACGCAAGAATCTGCGCGCTCATGGGAATCAACTACTTTGTATTTGCTGTAAACAAGATGGATCTTGTAGGCTACGACGAGAAGCGTTTCGATGAAATCACAAAGCAGATTATTGAGCTTACAAAGGAGCTTGAGCTTAAAAATGTAGTAATCATTCCTGTTTCTGCAACAGAGGGTGACAATGTCACAACAAAGTCTGAGAATATCCCATGGTATAAGGGACCTGCTCTTTTATCATACCTTGAGGATGTTGACATAAAGGATGAGAACGAGGAAGAGGCTTTTACATGCCTGTACAGAGAGTCTGCCGTCCTGACCATACCTTCCGTGGATTCCAGGGCCAGATAGAGGCCGGAGAGGTAAAGGTGGGCGATGAAATCACCACACTGCCAAGCAATGAGACGGCCCATGTAAAGAGCATCCATGTGGGTGATAAGCTAAGCGATAGCGCATTTACAGGCCAGCCGGTTACAATCCAGCTCGACAGAGAGGTGGACGTATCAAGAGGCTGCGTGCTCACAATCGGTTCAGGAGCAAAGGTGGCTTCATCTATCACAGCTACAATACTCTGGATGGATGACGATGAGCTCTTTAAGGGAAAGAACTTCTTCTTTGAGCTTGGTACAAAGTCAATACCGGGCATTGTAACAGAGATTGAGCATACCATCGATGTGAACACAGGTGAGGAAAAGCCTGCCGATAAGCTTAAAAAGAACGAGATAGCAGTTGTAAAGATTGCATTCTCGGACAAGATAGTCTGCGATAAGTTCAAAAATCACAAGACACTCGGTGAGTTCATCTTAATCGACCGTGTGACCGATATGACATCTGCCTGTGGTGTGGTTGAAGAGGTACACACAGAGGAAAGCGGCCTCTATGAGGGCAGAGTAGACAGAAACGTAAGAGCTGCAATCAAGGGCCAGAAGGCAATCACCGCCGTATTCGTAGACGGAGTGGATGGTGTAAACCGTGGCTTTGTGGAGGATGTCGAGAAAGCCTTAAATATAGACGGACGCCATACATATCTCTACGCGCCAAAGGAGGGTGAGGACTTCGTAAATGTAGTCAAGCACCTAAGCCATGCCGGAATACTCGTACTTCTGCTCATCAGCCAAAAGCAGGAGAAGGAGCTTGCAGCCGACAAAGTTGAGTTCACAAAGGACTGGAACAAAAACGGCAGAGATGTGGACAAGGCTGCGGAGTTTATCAAAAAGCAGTCGGTATATGACGGTGTGATCGTAAACACAAGTGAGTATATCTAATCTCCCACCAATTTCCACGTTGAAAAGCACGCCCCAATGTGGTAAAATTGACAAAGATAATTTAAAGAAAAACACACAGGAGGATTAACATACAATGGAAAGCTACAAGAGCGAATTTATAGACTTTATGGTGGAGAGTGACGTGCTGAAATTTGGTGATTTCACATTAAAGAGCGGCCGTAAATCACCATTTTTCATGAATGCGGGAGCATATGTGACTGGCTCACAGCTTAAGAGACTCGGAGAGTACTACGCAAAGGCTATCCATGCAAACTACGGAGATGACTTTGATGTATTATTCGGACCTGCATACAAGGGAATTCCGCTTGCAGTGGTAACAGCTATCGCATACCATGAGCTCTATGGCAAAGAGGTGCGCTACTGCTCAGACAGAAAAGAGGCAAAGGATCACGGTGCAGACAAGGGAGGCTTCCTTGGAAGCAAGCTTAAGGATGGCGACAGAGTAGTCATGATAGAGGATGTCACCACATCCGGCAAATCAATGGAGGAGACAGTTCCAAAGGTAAAAGGAGCTGCAGATGTTACAATCGTAGGCCTTATGGTGAGCCTTAACAGAATGGAAGTCGGACAGGGCGGCAAGGTAAGCGCGCTCGACGAAATCCATGAGAAGTACGGCTTTGAGGGCAGGGCTATCGTTACAATGGAAGAGGTCACAGAGTATCTCTACAATAGAGAGCATGATGGCAGAGTAGTCATTGATGACACAATCAAAGCAGCTATAGATGAGTACTATAAGCAGTACGGCTGCAAATAGGAGAATATAAATTGCTTGGCAGAAGAAAACGTAACAGGTATAAGTTTACGGAAAAGAAGCAATCTAAGAAGGGGATAGCTGCACTTGTTGTGGCTATCCTCATAGAGATTGTATATATAGTTTTTTTGAATGCGGCATTCAGAGGAGATGGCAATCTGTCTATGTACTATGGCAGTGCGGTATACTGATGCTTGGCATATCTCTGGCAGATTTCGGGTTTGCCATCAGAAGCCTCTTTGATGAGGAATCATTCATGACGTTTCCACGACTGGCAGTGTTTTTTTCACTCATAGCGGTAATCAGCTGGGGAGGAACATATGCTGCAGGTTTTATTATATGAAAGAAAGATTATAGGGATATATGAGTTATAAAGAGATTTATGAGCTCTCCAATGAGCTTTACGCAGAGCGATTAGAGCTTGTGGAGGAGCGTATAGAGCAGATCGTCAGAGAGCCTGCGATAGAGCCGGCTTTTGCAGATTATTTCACAAGTGTGGCAAAGTGCATCAACACTATTAAAAACCATAGCGCAGATAAGGAATTTAACGATTTATTCTATTCACAGTTTGATAAAGAAAATTACGAGAAAAGCTATGCCAACCCGGCATACGCCGTAAAGGTGCTCGGAGATGAGTATGGTCAGCTTTTATCGGCTGTATATGCAAAAATTGCCGGAAGCATTACACATATCTATCAGGGGGATATAAAATATCTCTGCATTTATGCAGAGCTTATTGTAGAGCTATACAATTATTTTGAGAATGCCGATGAGCTGAGTCCTGATGAGATAAGGGGCTGTATATATTCGTTCATGCATGATTATGAGGAGATATTTGCAGAGGATGACAACAGAGCACTCCTTGACCCGGCTTATGATTACTATACAGAGCTTGTAAATGAGGCAGATTTGTCAAATGATGATTATCTGTATTCCTACGGACTGTATGTCGGAGAGAATGAGCGCGCAGGCAGAGCGCATCTGGCTTCATTTTCAGATGAGGAGATACAGGCCATGGCAGATACCTATACAGAAGGATACCGCATTGGCTTTATTACCTGCAACAAGGATATCTCAAAGAAGTCGGTGGTTCAGGTGCTTTATCCGCTTGGCTTTGAGCGTATGATAAGAGCAGCATTAAAGAATTTTGAGAAAATGGGCATGAAGCCTGCCATGAGGCCTTTTTCCACATCGGTCAACAAGCAGTTTGACTATGACCACAAGGAGGATATGGCACTGTGGCTTGACAAGGCATATGTGGAGTACCGCCTTGAGTGCATGCACAATGCACTTGAGAGAATGAAGGATGTAGCATGCAAATGTGGAGGACCGGCTGTCATAGAGATATTTGGAGAGGAGCCGTTTGCTCCGGTTTCAAAGAAGGAGGCTGCGCACTATAATGATGAGCAGCAGAAGCTTGCAGTCCATATGACAAGTGTGCGTTCACAGTATATGAACAGCTATATCCACAGCGAGGACAGAAGCTTTACGATTATTGCCTATCCGTGTGCTGCAATCGGACCTGATTATAAGGAAATTTTTACGGAGACTGTAAAGATTAATACTCTTGATTATGCACTCTACAGAGATATGCAGCAGAAAATCATAGATGTGCTCGATACGGCAGACAGGGTGCATATCGTCGGTACAAACGGCAACAGGACAGATTTGTATGTCAAGATTCATGAGCTTAAGGAGCCTTCAAAGGAGACGGCTTTTGAAAACTGTGTGGCTGATGTAAATATCCCTGTCGGAGAGGTGTTTACTTCACCGGTGTTAGAGGGCACAAACGGCAAGCTGCATGTCAGTCAGGTATATCTCAATGAGCTTAATTTCCTTAATCTGGAAATCGACTTTAAGGATGGCATGATTGATAAATATACATGTACCAATTTTGAGGATGAAGAAGAAAACAGAAAGTATATATCAGACAATGTGCTTTTCCATCACGACACACTGCCTATGGGGGAGTTTGCCATAGGCACCAATACGACAGCCTACCGTATGGCGAGAGTATACGATATCGCAGCTAAGATGCCTATTCTCATAGCAGAGAAGACAGGACCGCACTTTGCAGTGGGTGATACCTGCTACACATACGATGAGGACAATATGACATATAACCCTGACGGAAAAGCAATCATTGCCAGGGACAATTCGGTTTCCATCCGCAGAAAAGAGGATATATCAAAGGCATATTTCAACTGCCACACGGATATCACAATACCATATGATGAGCTTGGAGCAATCACAGTTATTAGGCACGATGGCTCAACCTGTGATATAATAAGAGATGGCAGATTTGTGCTTGAGGGCGTAGAAGAGTTGAACAAACCGCTCGATACGCTTGATGCAGAGACTAAATAATTGTTATATATATAAGGAGGATAAAATGGCAAAGGTTGGAATAGTTATGGGCAGCGACTCAGATTTAAAGGTGATGAGTAAGGCGGCAGATATGCTTGAGGAGCTCGGCATAGAGTATGAGCTCACCATCATCTCGGCACACCGTGAGCCGGATGAGCTTATTGAGTGGACAAGAGGTGCTGAGGATAGAGATGTAAAGGTAATAATAGCAGGAGCGGGAATGGCGGCAGCTTCCGGGAATGTGTGCAGCGCTTTTTGCACTTCCTGTTATCGGAGTACCGCTTTCAGGAAAGAATCTGGATGGAATGGATGCAGTGTTTTCAATCATGCAGATGCCACCTGGAGTGCCTGTTGCCACAGTTGCAATTGACGGTGCAAAAAATGCAGCAATCCTTGCAGCAAAGATACTCGCAGCAGGTGATGAGGCAATCCTTGAGAAAATTAAAAAGTATACAGCAGATATGAAGGCTCAGGTTGTAGCAAAGGATGCGAAACTCAAACAGGTTGGATATAAGCAGTACCTTGCTGAGAAATAGATTGGATTGTCATCTATAGGAGGGTTTTTATGAGTATATTGCAAAAGGCAGACAGTTGTCTGGATGAGGCGGTAGCCTTATTTGGTGAGAATAAGCTTTTTTTGGCAGAGAAGAAGGCGCAGGAGACAGCAGGTCTTTATAAGAGCTGCGGTGCGTATGAGCAGATGGCAAAGACTGTCAATTTTATGGGAGTCATATATGCATCCATTGGAGATGTAAGCATGTCAATTGACTGCTATTTGGAGGCTATGGATGTAGCTGTGGAGCAGGGGTCAACTGAGATAATCATGCTTGTAAACAATAATATAGGCTCACTCTATATGGAGCTTGGATTGTATGAAAAGGCTATCAGATATTTCAACGAAGCACTGGAGCTGTGCAAGCTACCGCTGCATGGAGAGAGGGATAGCTATTATCAGGAGCTTCTCATGCTTCATCTGAATCTGTGCATATCATACACGGGAATTAATGAGTTTGAAAAGGCAGAAAAGCATCTTTCTGACGCGATACTCTTTAATGAGATAGCTGGCAGTGATAAAAACAGATTTCTGATAGATATGTCACAGGCACATATGCTATGGAAGATGGGAAATGAGGATGAGGTCAGAGATCATGTGGAAGAGCTGGTTGAGGGTGCGATAAACAATATCAATTCTGCCAATTATGTGCTTGAGATACTAAGCCTTTGCAATCTATTTATGAATATGGGGGAGTTCGATGCATGGAAAAAGGTTATTGTGGAGTATGAACGCTTTGCTACTGAAACGCAAAATCTGTTTTTTCAGAAGACCTGTGTCAAGATGTGGATGAAATATGAGAGCGCCATGGGTGATACAGAGGCGTACAACAAGCTGTGCGTATATTACGCAAATCTCCACTCTATGCAGGTGAAGGAGCAGATAAAGCGTCTTGGTGATACAATCGACCTTAAGCTTCAGCTTCAGGAGACTGAGTATGAGCGCCGTAAGGCAGTCAGACTCAACTATACAGATATGCTTACAGGCATGGGCAATAAGTTCAAGATGCGAAACGATTTTGAAAAGCTTGTGAGCAAAAATCAGGATTCAGATGGTGCAGGAATCACGTTTGGAGTAGTGGATATAGATTTCTTCAAGTCATTTAACAGAAACAGTGGCATAGTCACCGGTGATGCAGTGCTAAAAGAAGTGTCATCCATAATAAATGAGAGCATCAAAGATAAGGGAATGGGGTATCATTTCTATGGCGATGAATTCTACATAATCCTGCAGGAAACGGATGAGAATATCATTAAAAATATAGCCGAGCATATAAGACTTGAGCTTGCCAAAAAACAGATACTTCATGAGAGCTCTAAGGTGGATGAGTATCTGACTGTATCACAGGCGTATGTTACCGCCCCGGATGTAAAGGTGCCGGATGAGTTTTCAAAGCTGTTCAAGACGGTGGATGAAGTGCTCAATGATGTGAAGGAAAAGGGCAGAAATGCATATAAGATAGTCTGATGCTTTAAGTGTATAAGACAACTATAAAAAGACACGCAGCCGTAAAACGGATGCGTGTCTTTTTAGATTCCGGCAATAACAATATCAGTGCCTGCCTTCTCATATATATCTGCTGTCTCAGGAGAGATACCGGAGTCGGTGATTACCATATTGATGTCATCAAGCGATGCATAGCTGGATATGGATGTGGTATCAAACTTGGTGTGGTCTACAAGAGCCACAGTTTTAGCGGAGGCCTTGATACACATGTGCTTTAAATCAGCCTCGTATATACTGAAATCAGTCAGTCCGTCTTCTACAGAGAAGCCTCTTGCTGACACGAACGCGATATCTGTGTGTATCTTTTTGAGTAAATCAGCGCCAAGCAGTCCTTCTATGGAAGCGGATGCACTGGTTACGATACCGCCTGTCAGGATGACTGTGACCCCCGGGATATCCTTTAGCTCTAAAGCCAGATTGATGCCATTGGTGATTACGGTCAGCTCTGTAAAGCCTGAAAGCTTCATGCCGAGAGTGTAGGCTGTGGAGCTGGCATCAAGGAATATACACATATGGTCACTTACGAGCTTTATCGCCTCGTTTGCAATCTCCTCTTTAGCTTCCTTGTTTTCCAGGGCGCGGTCATGGAACAGGTAGGCCCTCGAGGTTAAATCAGTCATGTCATGGGTTTTATCCTTGTAGATAGCACCGCCGTGAGTCTTTGTCAGAAGCTTTTCCTTATCCATCTGGTTTAAATCTGTTCTTATTGTCGTGGTCGATACACCAAGCAGTTCACTGAGCTCATTGGTGGTGGCCTTGCGGTTTTCTTTTAAATAATCGAGAATCTTTTGTTGTCTTTCTAATTGCAGCATAGATTTTCCTCTTTCTTTTGATTTCTGTTGTATTTTTACGTACATATTTTTATCACAAAGCATTGCATAAATATATAATAACTCAAATAAGTAAATAAAGCCAGTGTTTTCAATTATTTATGTTTGCTTTTGTTTGGCGATATTTGATTACATTTATTTTTACTTTTATTTGCTTTTACTATTGCATTTATGCTTTTGAAGTGTTATATTTATATCATCAAATAAAAGCAAACGCAAATCATATAAGACGGAGGTATTATTAAATGAAGTTTTTCGTAGATACAGCAAATGTCGAGGACATTAAGAAAGCAAATGATATGGGAGTCATCTGTGGAGTTACAACAAACCCTTCACTCATTGCAAAAGAGGGCAGAGACTTCAATGAGGTAATTAAAGAAATCACATCTATCGTTGACGGACCGATAAGCGGAGAGGTAAAAGCCACAACAGTTGATGCAGAGGGCATGATAAAAGAAGGACGTGAAATCGCAGCTATCCATCCAAACATGGTAGTTAAGATTCCTATGACAGTTGAGGGACTTAAGCTGTCAAGGTGCTTTCATCAGAGGGCATCAAGACAAACGTTACTCTTATTTTTTCAGCAAATCAGGCAATTCTTGCTGCAAATGCAGGCGCTACATATGTTTCACCTTTCCTTGGCAGACTTGATGATATCAGCCAGCCGGGCATCGAGCTGATCAGACAGATTTCAGAGATTTTTGATATCTATGGATATGATACAGAGATTATTGCAGCTTCAATCAGAAACCCGATTCATGTCACAGACTGTGCACTTGCAGGAGCTGATATCGCAACAATTCCTTACAAGGTTATCGAGCAGATGACAAAGCATCCGCTTACAGATCAGGGAATCGAGAAGTTCCAGGCAGATTACAGAGCTGTATTTGGTGATTAGTACGTTTATAAAGGTAGATATATCAAAGACCGGTATAAATAATTTATTTACGGTCATAGATTTAACAGGAGAACAAAATGAACAAATTAGAGCTTCAGATTACAGCAAATGAAGTCAGGAAGGGTATCGTCACGGCTGTGCATTCTGCAAAGGCGGGGCATCCGGGCGGCTCACTTTCTGCAGCAGATATATTTACATATCTGTATTTTGAGGAGATGAACATTGATCCAAAGAATCCTAAAAAGCAGGATAGAGACCGTTTTGTGCTTTCAAAGGGACACACGGCTCCGGGACTTTACTCTGCACTTGCGCAGAGAGGCTATTTTCCGGTTGAGGATTTAAAGACACTCAGACATCTGGGATCATATCTGCAGGGACATCCTGACATGAAGCATATCCCGGGTGTGGATATGTCAAGCGGTTCGCTCGGACAAGGCATTTCTGCGGCAGTGGGCATGGCACTTTCTGCAAAGCTTACAAATGATGATTACAGAGTATATACACTTCTCGGCGATGGCGAGATTCAGGAGGGACAGGTCTGGGAGGCTGCTATGTTTGCGGGCTTCAGAAGGCTTGATAACCTTGTTGTTATAGTTGATAACAACGGACTTCAGATTGATGGACCGGTGGATCAGGTGTGCTCACCATATCCTATTGGCGAGAAATTCAAGGCATTCAATTTCCATGTGATTGATCTGAAGGATGGAAATGACATGGATCAGATTGCTGACGCATTTAAAGAGGCAAGAAATACAAAGGGTATGCCGACGGCAATTATAGCACATACCGTAAAGGGCAAAGGTGTTTCATTTATGGAAAATCAGGTCGGCTGGCATGGCAAGGCTCCAAATGATGAGGAGTATGCAGTTGCCATGGAGGATCTGAGAAAGGAAGGTGAAGCATTATGTCAGAAGTAAAGAAAATCGCCACACGTGTCAGCTACGGAAATGCACTTGTAGAGCTTGCAAAGGAGCACGATGACGTATATGTTCTTGATGCTGACCTTGCGGCTGCCACACAGACAGCCATCTTCAAAAAGGAATTTCCAGATCGTCACATAGACTGTGGTATCGCAGAGTGCAACATGATGGGCATTGCTGCAGGACTTGCGGCTACGGGAAAGGTGCCATTTGCCAGTTCATTTGCCATGTTTGCTGCAGGTCGTGCGTTTGAGCAGGTGAGAAACTCTATTGGATATCCTCATCTTAATGTAAAAATCGGTGCGACACACGCAGGTATTTCGGTAGGAGAGGATGGAGCTACCCACCAGTGCAACGAGGATATTGCACTCATGAGAGCAATTCCAGGCATGGTTGTAATAAACCCAAGTGATGATATAGAGGCAAAAGCCGCCGTAAAGGCAGCTTATGAGTATGAGGGCCCTGTATACATGAGGTTTGGCCGTCTTGCAACACCGATAATAAATGACAATGCAGAGTATAAATTTGAAATCGGAAAGGGTGTTACACTCCGTGAGGGCACGGATGTAGCTATCATAGCTACCGGTCTGTGCGTGGCAGAGTCACTTGCGGCGGCAGAAAAGCTTGCGGCAGATGGCGTAAATGCAAAGGTCATAAATATACACACTATCAAGCCTCTTGATGAGGAGCTTGTTGTAGCTGCAGCAAAGGAATGCGGCAGGGTGGTTACCGTGGAGGAGCACTCTGTAATAGGCGGACTTGGAGCCGCGGTATGTGAGACACTTTCGCGTAAGGCTCCAACACCGGTAAAGACAATAGGCGTACAGGACTGCTTTGGTGAGTCAGGTCCGGCTGTAGCTTTGCTTAAAAAATACGGACTTGATGCAGAGGGCATTTATGCATCAGTGAAGGATTTTTTATAAGTATTTAAAATAGTTTGGTTTTATCATTTTTCACATTTTCCCCAATATAACAATAAACTAATAAAAGAAAGGACAGCCGGGATACGGTTGTCCTTTCTTCTACTTTGTATACATATAAAAGCTTTAATGTTTTGATTAATGTAAAATAATTTGATAAAATTTAAAATACATATTGTGTTATAGGTTTTTATTTGATATATTAAATCTATAAGTGCTAGGCGACCTGTGTTTTTGTATAACTGATAAGGCAAAAGAAAGGGACATCACATGGAACTGATATGTAAGAAGTGTCTGCTTAGAGAAATGGCAGAGGCCGACGCAGCAATGATAAAAAAATATGTTGATGCGATAAAGGGCGAGGACAGAGTGCCGGAAAAAGAGTATGAGGCAAGGCTTGCAGTGTGCAAGGCGTGTGACAGGCTAAATGCCGGAACCTGTAATGCATGCGGCTGTTATGTGGAGCTTCGGGCGCTTACAGGCGTTTCGCACTGCCTCATAAAAAGTGGTAGTACAAATAAAATAATAACAAAATGACTGCGGTTTTGATTTCCGCAGTCATTTTATTATTATTTAGTGTTTTTTTCAGTGTCAAGAGGTTCATAATTGATGGATACAATAATGTCCTGATCGTAGTTACCGAAGCTTTTTCCGAATATTGTGAGTCCGCCGACATGGGCAGAATCCTCCTCGACAGCTATGCGGAAGCGGATGGTGCTTGTGTAGTCAAGCTTTAGCTCAGAGGTTGTGATATCTGATATCTTGAGACCATCTATGAATGTGCCTTTATGATTTATGACTAAAAGCTTTAGGAGACCGTATTGATTCCAGTTCTGAGGCCACCATTCAGGGGTGAACATTCCGCGTACATCTCCATAGTCACCGGGAGAGGTCCAGGTGCCGACCAGAGTGTCATTTATGTAAAAGCTTATATCACTTGGCCAGTCGTTGTCGATGCCCGGAGCCTCAGAACTTATCTCGGCTGAGAGTGAAAGCTGGGTGATTTTCTGATTACGTGGAATGAGGTTTGGAATTACATATTCCACATAGCCCTTTGTGAACCACATAATGTCTGCATTGAAATGGTCAGGATGGTCAAAGTAACGCACGTCATCGAGCTCTCCTATCACAAATGAGGATGTAGCCAGGCCACAGGTTGGACAGATATTGTGAGATGAAAACTGCCCTACCTTTATGGATGTGTTGTATACGTTACTTAAGTCTATTGGTTTTTCAATTTCTACTAATATACGATCCTGAATCAGTGAACACAGCTTCTGGTTGCCGTGACCGGATGAATCGTTTGAGGCGGAGATAAGTCCACACTCCTCAAGCTTTTTTATATGTCCGGTTAAAGCTCCATTGCTGATGTTTAGCTCGTTTGCAATCTGATTCATGCTCATCTGGTTATTCTCGAGCAGAATTTTTAAAATCTGGATACGAATATCAGAGCCGAGAGCTTTAAACAGTTCGAGACCATCGTCTAATGATGTGATATGTATCATATATAGATTCTCCTAAAATATTTTATAAAATTAACAACGAGTTCTTGTATGTAAATCATGTTTTTATTATAGGAATAAGCTCCTATGTTGTCAATATATTATTGTATAGTTTTAAGCTATATTGAAGTATGTTTTAAAACAATTTAAATATATTGTGCAATATGTATAATTTACATGCGTTTCAAACAAAATAAAATAAATTTTAGGTATTATTAAATAATGTGTAAAATAGTTTAAAATAATCTAAAACAAATATTGACATTGCAGCTACTCTCATGTATATTATGTGCATAAGCAAAACACATTAACAATCAGTGCACTTATGTGTGCAACAATGGCAGAGCAGGATAAATGTATAAGAGATAAAGGAGAAAATATGGCAAAAATTATTGTAAATAATGAGAATAAAAAGAGTACAATTGCTCCGGAAATTTATGGACATTTTTCAGAGCATCTCGGAAGATGTATCTACGAGGGATTATTTGTAGGGGAGAATTCAGATATACCAAACGTAAACGGCATGCGTACTGATGTTGTAGATGCATTAAAGGAAATGAAGATACCTGTGCTCCGCTGGCCGGGCGGCTGCTTTGCAGATGAGTATCACTGGATGGATGGTATCGGTCCTAAAGAGAAGAGAAAAAAGATGATCAACACACACTGGGGTGGTGTAGTTGAGGACAACAGCTTCGGAACACATGAGTTTTTTGAGCTTTGCAGACAGTTAGGCTGCAAGACATATGTGAACGGAAATTTAGGAAGCGGAACAGTGCGCGAGATGAGTGAGTGGGTAGAGTACATCACATTTAACGGAGTATCACCTATGGCTGATTTGCGTAAGGAAAATGGTCACGAAGAGCCGTGGACTATTGACTACTTCGGAGTTGGAAATGAGAACTGGGGATGTGGTGGAAACATGCGCCCTGAGCATTATGCAGATGAATACCGCAGATACCAGACTTATGTCAGAAACTATGCAGGCAATCAGCCAATCAATAAAATCTGCTGTGGTCCAAATGTGGATGACTATGAGTGGACAAAGAAGGTTATGGCTACATGCTTTGACCATTGTGAGCCTAGACTCCATGGTCTGATGGATGGATTATCTCTTCATTATTACACACTTCCTGAGACTGAGGATGACTGGAATATCAAGGGAAGTGCGACAGATTTTACAGAGGATATTTTTTATCAGACTCTTAAGAGAGGATATTTCATGGAGGAGCTCATCAATCGTCATGGAGCTATAATGGATGAGTATGATCCTGATAAGAATATAGGTCTTATTGTTGATGAGTGGGGCATCTGGTCAGATGTGGAGCCTGGTACCAATCCGGGATTCTTATATCAGCAGAACACAATGCGTGATGCGCTTGTTGCAGGTATGACATTAAACATTTTCAACAAGCATTCCGACCGTGTGAAGATGGCATGTATTGCACAGCTTATAAATGTGCTTCAGTCTGTAATGCTCACAGACGGCGATAAGATGATAAAGACACCTACATATTATGTATTCCATATGATGAGACATCATCAGGGCGCAGCTCTTTTGGACAGCTCTCTTGTAGGAGGAGCTACAGTTGGTACAGGAAAGAATGAGCTTCCGAAGGTTTTTGAGTCTGTATCAGAGGATAAGGATGGCGTGATTACAGTCACACTTACAAATAATTCTCTTGAGTCGTCAGAGGATGTTGATATTATGCTCACAAATGAGGGTGACAAATACAGTGTAAGCGAGGCCAGATACATCGAAGGTGCCATGAATGCACACAATACCTTTGAAGCACCTGAGGTAGTGGATGAGAAGGATTTCACAGCATATGAAAATACACAGACCGGTGTGAAGGTTACTCTTCCGGCATGCAGTGTTGTTACACTCAGATTATCGAAATAATATTAAAACAGCTATTCAGAATCCCGGGGTGTCTGTCACACTAAGGTGTGTACGGACAACCCGGGATTTTGCCGGTTGTGAATGATACAAAAATGCAGTGGCTTTTTGTGTGGCTTTACTATATGTTTTAATGCATAAGACTCTCTTATAGTGCTTCCTGAAGTATCTTCACATCCCACTTATTCATCACATCGCCCTCTTTAGCTGCTTCTCCGGTGATCAGATCAACCATTCCTGCAAGGCTTGCAGGGAGAGTCTGCTTTTCATCAGTGAAATTCATCATAAAGTAAAAGCGTGTATTTTCGCTCTCGCGGCATGTGATTTCAAGACCTGTCTCTTCAGCAATGACACCTGATATAGACACTTCATCTGTGGCTTCATCAAGCACTCTTGCAAGTCCGGCTGCCTCAAGCTGTGTGGCAACATAGTATACATGGCCTTTTCCGTAGCTGTTTTTTGTGACAGCAGGCATTCCTGCATAGAAATCGCTTTCATATGTGGCGAGTACTTCTGCACCTTCCGGGTGCATCAGATCGCACAGCAGATTGCATTTATATTCTTTTCCATCCGAAAATCTTACAGTGTTTGACTGCTCAGGTGCGAGCGCGTCAATTTCCTCAACCCAGACACCTGCCATCTCGCGAAGCGGTCCCGGATATCCGCCCAGATGCACGTTGTCAGACTGGTCCACAATACCACTCATAAATGTTGTGATGAGAGTACCGCCGTTTTTCACAAACTGCTCAAGCTTTTCCTTCATGCCTTCCTTTACCATGTACAGAACAGGTGCGGCAATCACCTTATACTTTGAAAAATCACCGTCAACCGGAATCATATCGACTGAGATATTTTTGTTGTAAAAATACTCATAATAGCGGTGAATCTGGTCAACATATTTAAGGTCCTGTGTAGGTCCGCTTGTGTACTCAAGTGCCCAGTAATTGTCCCAGTCAAAGATGATTCCCACATCTGACTTATTGCGTGTGCCAAGTGTCCTTGTGCCGAAGCTTTCAAGCTCCCTTCCAAGCTGTGCGGTTTCTCTGAATACTCTTGTGTCGTTTGTTCCGACATGTGCTATTACAGCACCGTGGAATTTCTCGCAGCCACCCTTGCTTCGTCTGAGCTGGAAGAACTGGATAGTGTCTGCGCCGTGGGCTATAGTCTGATAGCTCTGTGCACGCATCTGTCCCGGACGCTTCAATGAATTGTAGTGCTGCCAGTTCTGCTGGCTTGGAGTCTGCTCCATGAGCATGAATGCTCATCCTTAAGACCTCGCATCAAATCGTGAGTCATCGCAACCATGCTCCATGGTGTGTCGTATGCAGGGTAATTATCCCACGAAACGATATCCATCTCCTTAGCCCACTTGAAATAGTCAAGACCCTTGAAGGTACCCATCAGGTTTGTTGTGACAAGTGCATCGGGAATGATAGCTTTTACTGCATCGCGCTCCAGCTTATAGCAGTTCAGCAAGCTGTCAGAGTAAAAACGTCTGTAGTCTGTTGATATTCCGGCAAAGCTTGTCATGCCACCCCAGGCCTCCTCGCTGAGCTCGTTAGGTACGACTATCTCATCCCAGTCATAGAAGGTGTGTCCCCAGAACTCTGTGTTCCAGGCATCATTTACGGCATCAAGAGTCTTGTACTTATCCTTGAGCCATACACGAAACTGCTTCTGACAGTTGTCACAGTAGCAGTATCCGCCATATTCGTTATTTATGTGCCATACAGAAATATTTTTATTGCCGCTATAGCGTTTTGCAAGCTCTGTCGCAAGAGCCCTTGCGTATTTCTGATATACAAGAGAATTTGGGCAGAAATTGTGTCTGGCTCCAAATTTATGACGGCGTCCCTGGTAGTCGGTGCTCATCGTCTCAGGATATTTTTTGACCATCCATGCAGGCAGTGCTGCTGTAGATGTTGCCATGACGATGTCGTAGTTTTCGTTTGAGAGCATATCAACTATCTCGTCAAGCTCTGTGAAATTATACTCATTCTCAGACGGCTGTATTTTAGCCCATGAAAAAACGTTGATTGTGGCACTGTTGATATGGGCATCCTTAAAGTATGCCATGTCCTGCGCCCAGACCTCCTTAGGCCACTGGTTTGGATTGTAATCTCCTCCAAAAAGGATTCTTTTGAATTTTGACTGCATTTTTTTCCTCCGTTATGGTATTAACCCCGATATTATGATATTCTTAAACTATAAGTGTGTTTCCTTATGCACTTATCATATAATATATTTACGGAAAATAGTATAACATCATAAACCAAATTATATAACATTCTGAAACTAAATTGTTTTGAAAGGAGAAATCATGCCTATTTATTTTGGAAGCAATTTCGCAAGAGAACCGTTTCAATTCGACTCTGTCGGTAATGACTGGGAGCAGGAAAGCGTGACGCGCCCGGAGGGGTATCCGCTGTACCATTATTTACAGACGAAGGAGGGTGTGGGTGAGGTAACGGTATACAGCAGAAATCAGGCTGTTTCAGACAATATTTTGTCAAACAGTCATACGATTGAGTTGCAAAAAGGGCAGGGGATTCTCATTGCTCCAAACGTGCCGCACTCCTATCACAATAAAAACATCTCATCCGGCAATAGCCTGCCCTGGAAAACAGAGTTTGCCACTTTTACAGGGACAATGGCGGCAGCCTTCAGGGAAATGTTTGATGAAAAGGAATACCGGCTGATTGATGAGAATAAGGGGATGGATGTGTCGGAAGCAATTAACAGGGCTGTAGAAGACTTTAAGGAACGCTCCAGTGATACGCAGATGCTCTCACTCGACTGTTATGGCATCATGCTTTTGCTCTCAGACCAGTCTAACCACACACACGATAGCGATGACCAAAGCTATGTGCGTTTTATAAAGCCTGTTATCGATGCTATAGAGGAAAGCTACATGGACGATATCAGTGCCAAGGAGCTTGCTGATGGTGTATTTGTATCGCAGCAATATCTATCGCGTGTTTTTACAGAGTTTATGAACTGCTCGGTGTATGAGTACCTGACAAACTACCGTATCAATAAAGCCAAGGAATTACTGCTTATAAACAGCAGACGCAAGGTGCAGGATATAGCATCTGATGTGGGGTACTCAGATGCGAGCCATTTTATCGTCATGTTCAAGAAACTTACAGGGATGACACCGGCGCAGTTTCGGAAGCTGCATATATAACATCATCTGCAATCTGTATTCCATATTTATCAAGATTAACCCTGCCGTCTATGACCTCAATCCCATCATCCTTTAGACGGTTAGCCTGTTCGTCGGCTCCGCCGAAGGCAAATGCCCCTGACAGCTCACCTTTTGCATTTACCACTCTGTAGCATGGAATTTCATCCGGATTGGGATTCTTGTGCAGAGCATTGCCGACAGCCCGGCACATTTTTTTATTGCCTGCAAGCTCGGCAACCTGTGCATATGTGGCAACACAACCCTTTGGAATCCTTTTTACAGCCTCATATATGAGCCTGGTCGGATTATAGGTGACAAGGTCATAGCTGTCTGCAATCATGTTTTTTATAGCATCATCAGGTATGCTGCCATCGAGAATGATGGTATTCCAGTTGTCCTTGTTCTGGTGCCAGCCGGGGATGACCGATGGGAAGGCATCCCTCCAGAAGTCTCGCCAGGCAGGGGATACCTTGACATTTAAATTGATAAAACCATTGCGCTCATAGGTCCACAGGAAAACCTTTTTGCTGTCCTTTACGCGGACTAGCTGCCAGTTTGGGTCGTGGAATGGGGCTTCCTGATATGTATTTGGAAATGATAAGCCGTAGTCTAATGCTTCTTGTCGTGTTTTCATAGATTTTGCCTGCTTTCTTTTTAGGTATACGATTACAGTATAACATAAAAAGAACAAATTTATTGACTTAATTCTTCATACAACCCCTCTATCTCACCATCTTCCTTAGAATTAACAAACACCAGTGTATCATCCGATTTTATCATGAGAATAGGAGAGTATCCGTCGAATACATACAGGCTGCATTTTCCAAGGGTGCGTCCTTCATACCTGCCGATATCATAGCTGTCTGTAGAGGCTCCGTTTGTACGCAGGAAACTGTCATCCGGCAGCTCGTCCAGAAGCTTAAGCTCTGTGATGTCATTTACATCAATCTCGCTTGTATAGCCACCGGCAGAAATAGTAAGGTTATTGTTTGTCAGAGTTATTTTTTCCTGTATATTAATCAAAGGAAGCATGCAGACAAACACCAGGATGATACAGCCGGCTATTATTGCACAGGTGATTCCTGTGAAAATCCACGCGCCTTTTTTAGCATAATTAAACGTGTAGTTGCCGGACTGCATGCGGTTTTCCACGAGAATATGTTTGTCGTCGGGATTATAGTAGTAGCCGGTTTTCCAGTATTCATCATCATCCACATCTATTGGTGAGGTGTTGGCAGACAGCAGCTCCTTTTTTCTGTTTAGACCCATATAAATTGGAACAATAAATCCTAAACCGGCTATTAACTGAATGAAAATATACACATAATAGGATGATGCCGGAAGTATTCCGGTGATGCCTGTGTATAATGCTACATAAATCCATGCGACAGCGTTTAATCCGCTTAGGAGAAGCATGGCGATACTTTTATATTTCTTCATAGTATTGTTGACAATAAGGTTGAGCTTTGAATCCATGCTGTATACGTGGCGCTCGCTTTTGTTTATAAAGGCATGAAATACCAGCGAAAGTGTGGATACTAAAACAGAGCACAAAAAAAGCGAAATCATAAGGATATTGTAATGGGTGTCACCAAGCATAAAGTATGGTATATATGCTGCAAGCTCAGTGATTAAAAAGAGTGCGTGCCATTTATAGCTGACTGTCGTGGCACCGGCTTCTGCTGAAACGCGGGTGTCGATATAAACCTTTTTGCGTTGGGCTTCTATTATCCATCCTTTTTGTATTTTCAGAGCATACATTTTCCGGTGGGAGCTGTTTGGAATATGAATGATTCCAAATATATATGCAAACATCCAGATAATATATACCAGAACAAAAACGGCAATGTTAAAAAAAACAATAAAGCATATCGCAATGGAGATAATCACATTGGCAATCTGAAAGTGTTTCATTTTGCATTTTCCGGTGGTGACGATTTCGGTTACTTCGGCATCTTCTTTGTGAGATGATGGAATATGTACATTGAGATACATGCCATTTTCATATTTATAGGCGTGTGTGTACGCAAATTGCATACATAGTATGATAAAAAGGTTTGTAACTATAAAGATAATAAACATGATAATTTCCATAGTCTGCCTCCTCTGCTAAGCGGTACAGGGTTTCATTTGTGAATACATTTATCACACATTGATAAAATTCCTCACGGCTCATTCCGGTGAGACAGGCCTCAGCACTTAAAAGCTCAAGCTCTGATTCCAGCTTTTCAGTGAAATCTGTATCATCTGCGATGGATTCTGACACAAAAGCGCCGAGCCGTCTGTCTGTGCGGATAAATCCCTCATTTTTCAAAATCTGATAGGCTTTATTGACAGTCATTGTGTTTACACTGGCATCGCTTGCAAGCTGGCGTACGGTTGGAAGCTTTTCGCCGGTCTTTAGCTCACCTTTGCCTATTCCCTTTACAATCTGGTTTCTAAGCTGTACGTATATCGGGGTGCTGCTTGACATGTCGAGTTCTATTATCATGTGAACCTCCTTAATCTTACCGTTTATAGGTCATAGCCTGTTTGAAATGCATCAATATTTATGAGCAAGCTGTAACCTGACAAAACTTGTAAGTGATATAAAAGTATTATTTGTATTATATACAGTAATACAGAAAAGACATTCTGTCAACTGATGTTTTAGCATCAATTATATTGACATTTTGAGTATTACAATTATGATTAAAGAGTTATAAGGTATCACAACGTAAAAGAATACATATGAGGTTAAAAATGAGCAGATTAATAGAGCAGATAAAACAAGAGGATGCCTGTGCCTTTACACATGGCGGCAAATTTCATGCAGATGATGTGTTCTCATCAGCCCTGCTTTTGTATATAAACCCTGAGATCAGCATAACAAGGGGCAACAGTGTGCCTGATGATTTCACAGGAATAGTTTTTGATATAGGGCGTGGTGAGTTTGACCATCATCAGAAGGACAGCAGAATCAGGGAAAACGGTGTGCCGTATGCGGCATTTGGCCTGCTGTGGGAGGCTGTTGGAGCGGATATTCTAGGTGAGGAGCTTGCGGTGAAATTTGATGAGTCATTTGTCCAGCCACTCGACAACAATGACAACACAGGAGAGAAAAACGAGCTTGCCACACTTATAGGCAATTTCAACCCGTCATGGGATTATGAGGGTGGCAGCGATGAGGCTTTCTTTCAGGCGGTAAGCGTGGCAGGCATGATACTGGAAAACAAATTTGAGAGATACCGTGGCAATGAGAGAGCCGATAAGAGAGTGGAGGAGGTGCTTGCAAAGCACGATCCGGCAAGCAGGATACTGGTGCTTCCTGAGTTTATACCGTGTCAGAAGGCTCTGAGTGAGACGGATATTGCGTTTGTTATTTTTCCGTCAAACAGAGGCGGCTTTTGTATACAGCCGCAGAAAAGAGAGTATTCGATGAATTACAAATGTTCTTTTCCGGCAGAGTGGCTGGGGCTTGAAGGTGAGGAACTGGTAAATGCTACAGGAATTCCCGGTGCGATATTCTGTCACAAGGGAGGCTTTATCATGACTGTTAAGGAGCAGGATGAAGCTGTAAAGGCATGCGAAAAGGCGCTTTCTCTTCATAAAGACAGCTCTGTGATAGTATGGTATGGCGGTAAAGGAGATACTACAGCGAAGGCATGTGACAGTCAGACAGGCGAGCTGCTTATAAATGTTGCAAAAGCACGAGGCATAAAGGGTGTGCATATCTGTCATGTTGATGCAATGCCTGTTGTGCAGCTTGAATTAACAGAGCTTGACAGTGAGACAGCATATGCAGAGGTGCTGATGGAGAAGCCGCAGTGGAAGGCATATGTAAAGGAGCAGGTGAAGCAGATTGTAAAGTACAGACCGGAGGCTGTGTATGTGGAAGGAAATGCATTTGAGACATATCCGGTTATACGTGCACTCAGAAAGAAGCACATTCCTGTACTTACGATGATTGAAAATAAAGAGAAAAAAATAATGGTAAGAATACCATGATTTATGTGCATTTTTGAAAAAATTTGGTATAATGTTGTTAAGCGCGGACATCGTGCAGTTTTGCGAATGTGTGTGGTGGTTTTGAATAATACGAGTAATATACAAGTAACAATACGAGGATGCAGCAGGTATGAAGACAATTATAAAATACGAGCTTGTTATAAATAAGGCACTCAGATCTGCACTCAACTATGATACACCGGATGAGCAGATTAATGAGTTTATCAGATTTTTCGGAAAACACATCGGTTCTGACCGCATATATATATTTGAGGATTGTGATGAGAAGCATGTTACCAAAAATACATATGAGTGGTGTGCGGATGGAATAGTGCCGGAGATACATGAATTGCAGAATGTCGATATGGACATAATAGGCTGGTGGTATCAGGCATTTGACAATGAAAAAAATATCATCATCACAGATATAGAGCAGATAAAGGATGAGACAGGGGCTCTTACAATCTGTTAAAGGCACAAAATGTAAAAAACCTGGTGGTATGTCCAATCCGTTACAAGGATGAGATAAAGGCTTTTTCGGTGTGGATATCCACCGGAAAGTGATACTCTCGGACTGACCACATTCCTGGATATGATAGGAACCCTGCTCATATCATTGCTTAAGCTGCGCAATTCCTTCACAAAGTCGAATAAGGAAGCGAAGCTTAGCAGCTATTCATCGCTTTCAAGCATCTATATATCCATGGCACTGGTAAATGTGCAGACACGCAGATACCATATAGTAAAGACTTTGGATGAGGTTACACACTTTTTGGGCGTGAATCCACAGAAAGAGGGAGAGTATAGGATAGATGAGGATTTCCCGGGGCATATAAACAGTGTGATGAATGAGTTCTGTACTAAGGCACAGCGCAAAGAGACACTTGAATTTGTGGATATCAGTACTGTAGAGGACAGACTTCGTGGAAAAAATACTATAGTGCACGAGTTTATCGGAAAGGTATCAGGCTGGTGCCGTGAAAGGTTTATTCCTGTAGACTATGATGCAGATGGCAGGCTGTGGCATGTGCTTTACTGCGTGGAGAATATTGACGAGGAAAAGCGACGTGAAAACAGGCTTATGTATCTGGCACAGATTGATTTGATGACAGGTATACGCAACCGCGGAAGTGGAGAGAATAAGATAACAGAGTATCTCGTCCGCAAACAGTGCGGTCTGTTATGCCTTTTAGACTGTGACAAGTTTAAGGCAATAAACGATACCTATGGACATGCGGTAGGTGACAAGGTGATAATAGCAATTGCTGATACTCTGCGCAGATCATGTCGTGATGATGATGTCGTGCTTCGCCTGGGCGGGGATGAGTTTGCGGTATTTATACCGGGGATGCTTGATAAAGAGTGGGCAGAAGCTTTTTTTGACAGGCTTTTTTCAAACATAGAGCATATTGATATAGCAGAGATGAATGGAAAGCATATACTGCTCAGTCTGGGCGCATGCTTTTATGACGGAATGGATTGTATCACGTTTGACCAGCTCTACAGAAGGGCAGACACCGCCATGTATGACAGCAAGAAAAAACAGGGCTACAGTGCGACAATTTTTGATGCAAAGCAATGATAGTCCGGCATATTAAATAAAAAGAGGAGAATGAAAATGCAGACAGGAAAAGCAATATCTATTCCATCAATCCTCAAGGTGGGAAATGGAACATTAAACAAAATCGGAGAGTATTTAAAGAGTGAGGAGCTGACGAGCGTAGTCATTTTTATGGGAAACGGTCTCATAGATATGTTTGGAGATACTATAATGAAGTCGCTTACTGATGCCGGTATCACAGTGCTTGAGTACAGTGAGCTTGATACAGTTGAGATAGACGATATCATCACCCTTGCATTTGATATACCAAACAAGGCAAAGGCAGTCGTGTCAGTTGGCGGCGGAAAGGTAATAGATGCAGGAAAATATGCAGCTTTTCTAAGAAATATGCCATTTATCAGTGTGCCGACATCTAGCTCAAGCGATGGTTTTTCGAGTGCCAGTGCATCACTTTTGGTGCACGGCAAGCGTACGTCGGTTCCGGCAAAGCTTGCGCATGGTATTATAGTTGACACACAGGTCATCCGCACAGCACCTGAGAAGTTTATATATTCAGGCATCGGGATATGGTGTCAAAGATTACAGCACTCTATGACTGGATTTTTGAGGAAGCACATGGTGCAGGCGTGGTCAATGATTTTGCTGTGATGGTTGCAAAAAAGGCAGTAAACAGCTTTGTTCGCACACCTTATGAGAGCATAAAGGATGAGCTTTTCCTAAAGGAGCTTGTGGATTCGCTTGCCATGAGCGGCATAGCAAACGAGATAGCGGGAAGCAGTGCGCCGACCAGCGGCAGTGAGCATCTTATTTCACATGCGCTTGACAAAATTCTTGAGCATCCACAGCTTCATGGCATACAGGTCGGCATAGCAACCTATATCATGAGTGTAGTGCAGAACCACAGATATGTAAGAGTGTGCACTGTGCTCAAAAGGACAGGCTTTTTCGACTATGCGGCCACTCTTGGCATGAGAAAACAGGATTTTCTGGATGCGATAGATATGGCGCCATCCATGAAGCCGTTCAGACACACATATCTGCATGAGAAGGAGTACCGCGACGCGGCAAAGAAGCTTGTGCTGGAGGATGATATACTGAATAAAATACTGGTATAGAGATATGTATAAGAAGACTATAGAGCCGGTTGCGATTATGCACACCGGATTTGGAGAGAAATTTGGCATTCCAAGGCAGAGCGGCCTCGTACCTGAGGCAGCAGGGCAGATAGTATTTGAACCAAAATACCAAAATCCCGATGCGCTTCGCGGAATAGAGGAGTTCTCGCATTTGTGGATTATATGGGGCTTTTCCGAAAACAAAGTGGAGAAATTCACACCGCTCGTCACACCACCCAGGCTGGGAGGCAGACAAAAGAGAGGTGTTTTTGCCACACGTTCGCCGTTTCGCCCAAACGGCATGGGACTATCCTCTGTAAGGCTTGATAAGGTTGAGTACAAAAGCAGCAAGGGACCCATAATTCATGTGTCTGGTGTAGATATGCTTGACGGCACACCAATCTATGATATAAAGCCGTATCTGGCATATGCAGACTCACATCCTGAGGCATCGGATGGCTTTGCCGCAGAGCACAGATGGGATACGGTGCATGTTATATGGAGGGATGAGGCACTCAAAAGCTGTATGGATGAAGACACCCGCATTACTGTGGAGCATATTCTGGCACAGGATCCAAGAGCAGCATACAACAAGGCCAAGGATTATATCTATGGCATGAGATACGGCAGCTTTGATATACGCTTTGTGGCTGATTCACATGCCGGCACGATAGAGATAGTGGATGTCGTGGAGTGCATAGACGGATATCATAAGGTGAAGTGATTTTAGGAAGTGTTTTTAGTGAATATGATTTGCATATGCTGTCCGAAGAGAGTAAAATGGTAATGCATACAAAAGGACAAATGCATTACGAATATATATGTAAATACATATTAAATACACATAAGGAAGGTACATACAATGAAAACAGTAAAGGACTATATCAGAACTATCCCGGATTTCCCGGAGAAGGGCATCATGTTCCGCGATGTGACAAGTGTTATCCAGGATGCAGATGGATTAAAGCTTGCAATTGATGAGATGATAAAGAGGCTTGACGGACTTGATTTTGATGTGATAGCAGGAGCAGAATCAAGGGGCTTTGTTTTTGGCATGCCGATAGCATATGCGCTTCATAAACCGTTTGTTATGGTAAGAAAAGCAGGCAAGCTGCCATGTGAGACTGTATCAAAGACATATGACCTTGAGTATGGCACAGCAACAATTGAGATGCACAAGGACTCTGTAAAGCCCGGTCAGAAGGTGGTTCTCGTGGATGATCTTATCGCTACAGGAGGCACAATGCAGGCAGCAGCAGAGCTTGTGGAGGAGCTTGGAGGAGAGGTTGTGAAGATGCTTTTCCTTATTGAGCTTGCAGGTCTTAATGGCAGAAAGCTTCTTAGCAGGTATGATGTGGACGCAGTTGTGTCATATGATGGCAAGTAGAGCTGTTATATCTGAATGAATATATTTTATATGTTTGTGCATACTGACATTAATTAAATCAATGATTTGACGAGATTAAGAGTAAGGAGAGTCGGTATGCAGCAAAAATTGGGAAAGTGGAGTCTCCGTTTTACGGAGGCTCCTTTTATATTGGAAAGCAGTTCGGTTGTAGGCACAAAGGAGGCGGACGGACCGCTTGGTGGTCTGTTTGATATTGTAGGCAAAGATGACAGGTTTGGGCAGAACACGTGGGAAAAGGCAGAAAGCTCCATGCAGCGCGATGCACTCACAATGGCCCTTGGAAAAGCACATCTGGATGCATCCGACATGGACTATGTATTTGCAGGAGATCTGCTCGGACAGTCTATGGCCACAACCTTTGGTGTGGAAAACTTCCGTATTCCGTGGTTTGGAGTGTATGGAGCATGCTCCACATGTGGAGAGTCGCTCTCACTTGCCGCGGCATTTGTGGCAGCAGGGTATGCAAGGCATGCGGTGGCAGTGACATCGAGCCACTTTGGCAGTGCAGAAAAGCAGTTTCGCTTCCCTAACCAGTATGCGAATCAAAGACCTGTGTCAGCGACGTGGACAGTGACAGGAAGTGCAGCATTTATTGTGGGCAGTGGAGCAGGTGGTAATGAAATGGCTGGGTGTGACAATGAATGGACTGGGTGTGACAATGCAGATAGTATATCAAAGAAGGTGCAGATTGAGGGAATCACAACAGGAGTTGTGGTGGACTATGGCATAAAGGATGCCATGAACATGGGCGCCGCCATGGCTCCTGCGGCTTGTGAGCTGATAGTAAATCACCTGAGTGATTTCGGCAGAAAGGCATCTTATTACGATAGGATAGTGACAGGAGACCTTGGAAGCGTCGGACAGAAGATACTGATTGACCTGTGCAGGCAAAAGGGCGTGGACATAAGCAAAAATCACGAGGACTGTGGCATGAAGATGTTTGATGCAACGAACCAGAACACAGGCTCAGGTGGTTCGGGCTGTGCGTGCTCGGCAACTGTTTTGTCGGCATATTATCTGCCAAAGCTTAGACGTGGTGAATTGAAGCGTATACTTTTTGTGCCTACAGGAGCACTTCTTTCGCCTGTCAGCTTCAACGAGGGCGAGTCAGTACCGGGAATTGCACACGGTGTGGTGCTTGAAGCAGTAATGTGAAGTTGTAATTTGAAGCTGATGGCTTCACATATATAATAGGATGAATGAGATAGGGTGAACGAGCCGTTTTTGAGGGATGGGCTGCACGTTCAAAAATAGAAGAAAGGCGTAAGGATATAATGGATTATGTAAAAGCATTTGTCGTGGGCGGTATCATCTGCGCCATCGTACAGATTTTAATGGAAAAAACAAAGCTCATGCCGGGCAGAATTATGGTAATGCTCGTGTGCACAGGAGCGCTGCTTGGCGCCGTCGGCATATACGGGCCATTTTCAAAGTGGGCAGGCGCCGGCGCAAACGTACCGCTTTTGGGCTTTGGAAATGTACTGTGGAAGGGTGTGAAGGAGGCAGTGGACAGCGAGGGATTTATAGGTCTGTTTAAGGGCGGCTTTAAGGCCTGTGCCGTCGGAGTATCGGCAGCACTTATCTTTTCGTATATCGCGGCACTCATCACGAAACCTAAGTTAAAGAGCTGAGAATAAGAAAAACTGCCACTTACATGAATGCATGCATGACGCATTAGCTTTTTTGTTCTCAGTGGTTCAGAATAGTTACGAATGATGTATAAATTACGAAAAATTGCCCATACTATCTCCAAAACGAAAAGGAGACTGATACAATGAAGAAAATGAAATATTTATTGGCACTTTGCCTGATACTCGCTGCTGCAGGAAGCTTTGCAGCCTGTGGAAACAATAGTAATGTGGCAGACACCTCAATGGTTGAAAATACACAAAGAGGTGGCTCTGCCGCCGACGATGCCGGTAAAGCCGGCAAGGATATCATAGATGGCGCCGGGAATGCCGGCAAGGATGTGATAGACGGAGCAGGCGATGCCGGAAAAGATGTGATAGACGGAGCAGGCGATGCCGGAAAAGATGTGATAGACGGAGCAGGTGATGCCGGTAAGGATGTGATAGACGGTGCAAAGGATGCCGTAGATGATGCCGGAAACGCCATAAAAAAGAGTGTTGATGGTGGAAACAACAACTAACAGCTATTTATAAAAAGAAAACAGTTACTATATATGCTTCAATGGCTGCAAAAACAAAAGCACCGACAACGTCGCTGATAAAATGCACACCTGATATCACACGGACACAGGCAATGATAGCTGCAAGGACTGCAAGCGCAATGCCGGTGAACCATAAAGGCGAAGCAGCAGGTGAGCATATTAAAACAGTAAATGCAATTATAAATGCAGAAAAAACGTGCCTGCTTGGAAAAGATCTGCCGTGTGTGTCCTTTGGAATGACAGGCGGCATATCAAACTTTTCGTATGGGCGTGGCCTGTTTACGATATATCTGAAAACAGATACTGCAACAAAGCCGACAAGCGGAACTATGATTGATAGTGCAAGCATATGACCGGCTGTAAAGCACAGATACAGTACGTATACAGGGTATGTGATAAAAACTAAATAAGTGCATATTTTATTGATTAATTCTAGCTTTTGGGCTGCTCTGTTATTTTCACGGAATGGGGCAGTCATTTTTATGTACGTATTTTTTTCATAATTATTTACCATCGTTTATTTAAGAAATATTGCATTGTAACCACCTAGAGTGGTGTCAAATACCCTTGCGGTACTGCAGAGGTGTCATGCCATAGTGCTTTTTGAAGGCTCTGTTAAAATATGACAGGCTTTCAAACCCCACTTCGCCTGAAATAGAAAGCACTGAGCTGTCTGAGCTTTGCAAAAGTCTCGCGGCCATGGTCAGGCGGTAGTCCTTTAAATAGTCAACAAACGATGTGCCCATGGTTTCTTTAAAATATCTCATAAAATGAGACTCGGAAAACCCGGCTACATCAGCGATATCAGCGATAGAGATTTTGTCGGCATAATTATTTTCCACATATTTGAGCACAACCTTCATCTTATTGAGTGTCTTTTTACTCTTAAGCGGCTTAGTCAGATTACGGCAGCGGTTATCAAGCACAAAAAAGAATTCGTAGAGCTTGCTCTTTATATAAAGCTGGTAGCCCTGCGGCATCGTCTTGCAAATCTCATCGCATGCATCTATTGGAGACACGACATCCTCGTAGTATGGATACACCGGTGTAAAAACCGTCGGAACTGTGAATCTGCCGGCTAAGAGAGGTGTAAGAAAATCCTCCTTGGTGTAATCGTACTTTCCGGGAAGCAGCATCGACAGGGAAAATATGATATTTTCGTACTCCATCGATTCATCCATATACTGGTCTATAGAGTGAAGCTGTCCCGGCAGAATCAGCACAAGGCTTGGCGCTGTGACATGGTACTCCTTAAAATCCACAGATATATGACCGCAGCCTTTCTTTATATAGATAAGCTCCATGTCGTCGTGCCAGTGCAGCGGAACTCCGGAAAAATCAAGAGGAATCGAGCAGAGGTAGGTATTGTATGGGAACGTAAGCTCCACATGCGTTTTGTCTTCGTGATAATTTTCATATTCTAATATATTCATGATGATATTTTAGCATATTATTTCTTAAAAAGCCACTAAAAATACCGAAAAATGATAGGATTGTGCAAGTTTTCGACTGTATATTGCAAGAATTGTGCAGTGTAATGGATTATACTTGATTCATCAAATGACACAAAGAAGTTAAGCACGCTAAAAGAAAATTAGTTAATTTGACACATTAGCGTGTACACATGATAACAGATTTGGGAGGAAATCAAAATGGCAATCATGCAGGAAATCGAAACAAAGCTTCAGAAGGGAATCAGCGTTAGTACAGACGAGGAAGTATACTACGCATTACTTGAGCTTGTAAAAGACAAGGCAGAGAAAAAGGTTTCAAACAAAGGAAAGAAAAAGCTCTACTATATCTCAGCAGAGTTCCTTATCGGAAAGCTTTTATCAAACAACCTTATCAACTTAGGTATCTACGATGAAGTTAAAGAGACTCTTGAGAAGAACGGAAAGTCACTTGCTGAAATCGAGGAAATCGAGCTTGAGCCTTCACTTGGAAATGGTGGACTTGGACGTCTTGCAGCATGCTTCATAGATTCAATCGCAACACTCGGGCTCAACGGAGACGGTGTAGGCCTCAACTACCACTACGGATTATTCAAGCAGGTATTTGAGAACAATCTCCAGAAGGAGACTCCAAACCCATGGATTACAAATGAGAGCTGGCTTACAAAGACAGATATCACATATCCTGTAAGCTTTGGCGGATTCACAGTACAGTCAAGACTTTACGATATCGACGTAGTTGGATACAACAACCGTACAACAAAGCTTCACTTATTCGACATCGAGTCAGTTGATGAGTCAATCGTAGGCGACACAATTGATTTCGACAAGGATGATATCAAGAAGAACCTTACATTATTCTTATATCCTGATGATTCAGATGATAAGGGACGTCTCCTTCGTGTATACCAGCAGTATTTCATGGTATCAAACGCAGCAAGACTTATCCTTGCAGAGGCAGAGGCAAAGGGCTCTAATTTACATGACCTTGCTGATTATGCAGCAGTTCAGATTAACGATACACATCCATCAATGGTTATTCCAGAGCTTATCCGTCTCCTTCAGGAGAAGGGCATCCTGATGGATGAGGCTATTGAGATTGTATCAAAGGTTTGTGCATACACTAACCACACAATACTTGCAGAGGCTCTTGAGAAATGGCCAATCAGCTTTTTGGAGAAGGCAGTACCACAGCTTATGCCAATCATCCGTGAGCTTGACAACAAGGTTCGCGCAAAGGTAGCTGATGAGAGCACATACATCATCAAGGATGGTCTTGTACACATGGCACACATGGATATTCATTTCGGATATTCTGTAAACGGTGTTGCATACCTCCACACAGAGATTTTAAAGAATACAGAGCTCAATAACTTCTACAAGTTATATCCTGAGAAGTTCAACAACAAGACAAACGGTATCACATTCCGTCGTTGGTTAATGTCTTGTAACCCGGAGCTTTCAGCATACATCACAGAGCTTATCGGTGACGGCTGGAAGAAGGATGCAAACGAGTTAGAGAAGCTTGGCAATTTCATCAATGATGACGCTGTTCTCACAAAGCTTGTTGATATCAAGAACGCAAAGAAGACAGAGCTTGCTTCTTACTTAAAGAAGACTCAGAATCTCGACGTACCTGACAATTCAATCTTTGATATCCAGGTTAAGAGACTTCACGAGTACAAGAGACAGCAGCTCAACGTGCTTTACATCATCCGTAAGTACTTTGAGATCAAGGCAGGCAAGAAGCCATCTACACCAATCACATGCTTCTTCGGTGCAAAGGCAGCTCCCGCATATATCATTGCAAAGGATATCATCCATGCAATCCTCTGCTTACAGCAGATTATCAACAATGATCCTGAGGTAAGTCCATACCTTAAGGTATTCATGGTTGAGAACTACAACGTAACATTAGCTGAGAAATTATTCCCGGCTGCAAATATTTCAGAGCAGATTTCTCTTGCTTCTAAGGAGGCATCAGGAACAGGAAACATGAAGTTCATGCTTAACGGTGCTATTACACTTGGAACAAGTGACGGAGCAAACGTAGAGATAGCTGAGCTTGTCGGCGATGAGAACATCTATGTATTCGGTGAGGATTCACAGACTGTTATCGACAGATATGAGAGAGGCGATTACTGCTCTAAGGATTACTATGACAAGGATGCAGACTTAAAGAAGGCTGTTGACTTCCTTGTAAGTGATGAGATGATGAAGGTTGGTTCTAAGGAGAACTTAGAGAGACTTTACAACGAGCTCCTCAACAAAGACTGGTTCATGACATTCCCAGACTTTGAGGATTACTGCAAGACAAAAGAGAAGGCTTACGCTGATTATGAGGATAAGAAGGCTTGGGCTAAGAAGATGCTTGTCAACATCAGCAAGGCTGGTTTCTTCTCTTCTGACAGAACAATCAAGCAGTACAATGATGAGATCTGGCATTTAGAGGCTTAGAATTTTTTCTTCCTCCTTTAAATACAAATTGGGCTTAAGAACTCCTGCGGGTGCATCCCGCGGGGGTTCTTTTTTGCTAGAGTACGGGACGTAAGCGCCGGGGACGGCGTGCACACATACTCTTGCGTTCGCTACGCTACGCTGCCAAGTGTCTGTACGGATTATGCCCGGAGTGTTTCGCAGGCTGACGAAACCGGCTTTTATGCGCCGTCCGTGGCGCATAACGCCTTGCCCCGCCGTCCATGGCGGTGCATTTCTGTGGTTCTAAGCATAATCCTACAGACACTAGGCAGCTTCGCTATGCGCTCTCGCAAGAGTATGTGTGCACGCCGTCCCCGGCGCTTACGTCCCTTACGCTGTGGCAAAATGTGTGGGGTGACGTGTGCGCACCGATGACCGGTGCTTACGTCTTGCTACGCTGTGGTGATATTGGGGTGACGTGTGCGCACCGATGACCGGTGCTTACGTCTTGCTGCGTTGTGGTGAGATTAGGGTGACGTGTGCGCACCGATGACCGGTGCTTACGTCTTACTATGTTGTGGAGAGATGTGAGATGATGTGTTGCACTACTTACCGATACTTATATTTTTTATGGAAAAGTGAGGTTTATGGGCGTGGTGGGGGATACACAGTCTCGGGAGAGCGAATAGCGAAGCTGCCTAGATACTGTTGAATTATGCCCATGCAACACAGAAATGGCCCGGCATGGACGCCGGGACAAGGAAAAATCGAGCCATGGAAGGCGAGTTTCGACGGTTTCGTCGAGCATAGAAAGCCTGTAAAGCATAATTCCTACAGTATCTTGGCAGCGCAGCGTAGCACTCACGAGACTGTGTATCCCCCATCATGCATATAAAACGTATCATCTCAGCTTACAATCTCATAATCCGCAGTTCACGGTGGGGCAGGGCCGGTGACGTATACACTCTTGTGAGAGCGAATAGCGAAGCTGTCTAGATACTGTTGAATTATGCCCATGCAACACAGAAATGGCCCGGCATGGACGCCGGGGCAAGGAGAAATCGAGCCATGGAGGGCGAGTTTCGACGGTTTCGTCGAGCATAGAAAGCCTGCAAGGCATAATTCCTACAGTATCTTGGCAGCGTAGTGTAGCACTCACGAGAGTGTATACGTCACCGGCCCTGCGTCACCGTGAACTGTGGACCCTAGCAGAAATGTAAGGGCGGGATTTACAAGTTTGGCAATTACATATATAATAAGGAGAAGAATATACACATGGAGAATTATTATGATAAAGAATAAATTTATGGCACTTACGCTTACCGTAGTGCTCACAGCGGGCATGCTTTCCGGCTGTGGCTCCGGCGATAATGCAAAGGACAAGGATGCGTACAGACAGTATGGCATCAACTGTATAGAAAACGGCAGCTATGATGATGCGGTCGATGCTTTTCAGAAGGCACTGGACCAGTCGGTGGGCTCAGTAGGCGCAGAGGAGCTTGACATATGTTATTATAAGGCAAAGGCACAGTATTTAAGCGGTGACGTGGATGGCGCGATTGATACATATACGGCTATCATCGACTATAATAAGGATTCTGACGCATACTATCTGAGAGGCTGTATATATTTTGCCAAGAATGATTCAGACAAGGGCTTGAAGGATTTTAAGACGGCGCTCAGTGAGAATGATGATAATTATGAGCTCTATCTTGGCGTTTATGAGACCCTGTCAAAGTATGGCATGAACGACCAGGGAAAGGAATACCTGGATAAGGCATTAAAGCTTAAGGCAAAAACTGCTGATGACTATATGCAGAGAGGCCGTATATACACTATGCTTGGCGATTATGATTCAGCAATAAAGAGTCTGCAAAAGGCTATCGATGAGAAGCTGGTCAAGGCAAACGACTATATGGGTGAGGCATATCAGAAGAAGGGCGACAATGACAGCTCACAGAAGTATTTTAAGAAATACCTGGACAGCGGTGAGGCAGATTCTTATGAGCTGATGAATATGGGGCAGGCGCAGATGGACAATGGTAACTATGACACTGCGATTACTTATTTTCAGAATGCACTTGAACTTGAAAGTGTACCGAACAAGCAGCAGATAACAAAGGCTATGATTATAGCATATGAGTATTCCGGAGATTTTGCCACAGCAAAGAGCAAAATGGAGGAATACATGAAGGATTATCCCGATGACGAGGATGCAGCAAGAGAATATCAGTTTTTGGAGACCAGATAGATTATGGCAGATACTATTAAGATAGAGGATATTGAGGAGAGAGTGGTGCTTGTCGGAGTGAGCGAGCAGGACGGTGATGATGCAGATGATTCACTTTCAGAGCTTGCGGAGCTGGTAAAGACAGCAGGTGCGACAGTTGTAGGCACACTTATCCAAAGAAGAGAAAAAATTCATCCGGGCACGTATGTCGGCACCGGCAAGGTGGCAGAGATTGCAGAGCTTGTGGAGAGTACAGGGGCAACAGGCATTGTGTGCGATGATGAGCTGAGTCCTGCACAGCAGAAGAATCTGGAGACGTACCTTGACACAAAGGTCATGGACAGAACACTTGTTATTCTTGATATTTTTGCATCAAGGGCCACAACAAGTGAGGGTAAGATACAGGTTGAGCTTGCTCAGCTCAAGTACAGATTAAGCCGTTTGTCGGGACTGGGAAAGTCCATGTCGAGGTTGGCGGTGGAATAGGAACAAGAGGTCCCGGAGAGAAAAAGCTTGAGGTGGACCGCCGTCTTATAAATGACAGGATAGCACAGCTCGAAGAGAGCTGAAAGAGGTGCAGAAGCACAGAGATATCACGAGGGCAAAGCGTGAAAAAAATAAAGTACCGGTTGTTGCGATAGTAGGATATACTAATGCAGGTAAGTCCACGCTGTTAAATCACCTGACAGAGGCAGATGTGCTTGAGGAGGATAAGCTCTTTGCAACGCTTGATCCTACAACGCGTATTCTTGCGCTTGATGGCAAGCAGCAGGTGCTTTTAACTGATACGGTCGGGTTTATCAGAAAGCTGCCGCATCATCTGATAGAGGCATTCAAGAGCACCCTTGAGGAGGCAAAGTACGCCGATATCATTTTCCATGTGGTGGACGCATCAAATATGCAGCGTGAAAAGCAGATGTTCATAACCTACCAGACATTGGATGATCTTGGTGTAAAAGACAAGAAATTTGTCACACTTTTTAATAAGCAGGATGCCCGCACAGATAACGAACCGCTGCATGATTTCAGGGCAGATTATACTCTTAACATTTCAGCGGCAAAGGATCTGGGATTAGATGAGGTAAAATCTCTTTTAGAGGAGATATTAAGAGAGAACAAGGTATATATTGAGAGAATTATCCCATATGATAAGGCTGGCGTGATACAGCTCATCAGAAAACAGGGCGAGCTTGTGTCGGAGGAATATGTGGCTGATGGGATACAGATAAAGCATATGTGCCGATGGAGGTGTACGGCAGGCTCGATTAGAGCGCTGCTTCGCTATATCATTATATTAAGCGAGGAATTTAAAATGTCGAAAACGCGTTCAATCCGCTGGGACAAGCTGGACAACACAGCAAATCTGTTCCTAGTATAGCGGGGGAGAGCATGACAAATGTATATAGGATCTCAGTCACCTTAACTGATGAGATTGACAGTGAAAAGCTGCAGGAGGCACTGGATATAGTGCTTCCAAAGTTTGGTCTGTTTAACGTGAGACTCAGGATGGGAGTATTCTGGAACTATTTTGAGGAAAATGGCAAAAAGGCACCAAAGGTGCATGAGGAAAATACATTTCCGTGCAGATTTATAAGACCGAACAAGAATCACAGCTATCTTTTCAGGGTGACATATTATAAGAACAGAATAAATCTTGAGGTATTTCATGTGCTGACAGATGGCATGGGCGGCATCAATTTTCTTAGGGAGCTCACCTACCAGTATCTTCGTCTCACGCATCCGGAGATTGCAAAGCTAAAGGGCGATTCATTGACGCAGGGCACATCCTTAAATAGAGAGGACAGCTTTGTAAAGAACTACAAATCAAGTAAGCCAAGTGGCTTTAACAGGCAGAAGGCGTATCTTTTAAAGCTGGAAAAGGTACCTGATGGAGAGTTTGGGCTGATACATGGCATGATGCCTGTATCACAGCTGAAGCAGGTCTGCCACCGCTATGGAGTTTCCATAAATGATTATCTGGTAGCATGCTTTGTGTGGAGTGTGTATCAGGAGTGTTTTCACGGCATGCCAAACGATATGCCTGTCAGGGTTGCGGTTCCTGTGAATCTTCGTCCTTATTTTGACTCGGTGACCACAAAGAACTTTTTTGTCATGATATCTGCTGAGTTCAGACCGCAAAACAGCACCTACACATTTGAGGAGGTGCTTAAAATAGTGACGGATTCCATCAATTCACAGATTTCTAAGGAGCATCTGGAGGATCTTTTCTCATACAGTGTGTCAAATCAGAAAAATATCCTGATGAGACCGGTGCCTCTTTTTATAAAAAATCTGGCAATGAAGGCGGTCTATACGCAGTCAGCACTGGCAAACACCACCACTATCACCAATATTGGAAATATAAAGGTGGAGCCGGAATACGAGCCGTATATAACAGGCTTTTATTCCTTTATACCAATGTCCAAGGGACAGCCTATGAAGGGCACCATCTGTTCCTACAAGGACACACTGGTGTTTACTTTTTCATCTATTCTGGCAGATACGATGATTCAGAGAAGCTTTTTTAAGAAGCTTGTAAATGACGGAGTGGATGTGACAATTGAGACAAATGGAGAGTATTATGACTAAATGCATGAAATGCGGTGTTTATATAACCGATAATACCGATAAATGCCCACTCTGCCAGCAGGTTGTGGCACCTGTTGAACAGCCATCGGACAACGGTACGAGATACCCTGATGTCAAGGGCGCATCAAGAAAATACAGATTACTGGAAAATATCATATTGTTTCTGTCTATAGTAGGACAGATTGTGCTGACAACTGTTGATTACATGACAGACAATGAGATAAACTGGAGCTTTATAGTGCTTCTTGTTGTAATCTATGCGAATGTGACGTTGCGTCTGGTAATAGTCGGAAGAAACGGATATATTTTTAAAATTGTAAGCACATTTGTGTTTACGGTGCTGTTTCTCGAGGGCATAGACCTGCTCACAGGAGCCAGTGGCTGGGCACTTACATTTGTTTTCCCAAGTGCCATACTGGCGATGGTTCTTGCAACAATTATACTCATGATAGTAAACATAAGAAACTGGCAGAGCTACATGATGATGCAGCTTTTTCTTGTGCTGATGAGCGTGATTGCGATGATACTTGTGGCAGTCAAGGTCATATGGTTCCCCTATCTGGCAATGGGAGCGATGGGCGCATCGCTGTTTTTGTTCCTCGGAACACTGATTATCGGTGACAAAAGATCCAGAACAGAACTGAAACGGAGATTTCATATATGATAGGCTTTCATGGAATAGGAAATTCGCATATGTTTGAGGATGAGGAGATGGGAAGCTACCATCCGGAAATTGAAAACGGCGATAGTAATGGTGATAATGAAACTGGAATAATAGGAGCTTTGGGTAATAAGCTTGAAAAGACATTTAAGAACTCATTATCTGCCATGAAAAGTGAGCATGCTGAAAAAGTCCATAGCAATGCAGCTGTGGCAGATGAAGAAGTCAGTATACAGGGAAAAATACTTGCTAATCTGATGGGACATATCACAAATGACCTTGCAATCGGCAAAAAAATAAAATCCGGAGAGCTCAGGAAGCGCATGAAGAACCTGCATGGCTTGTTCCGGACTGCTTTGTAACAGAGGATATAGATATGGGCGGTTTCACTATGAAGCTTTTATCTTCAAAGGAAAACCCCAATACAGAGCGTGTGATACTGCAGCTGCATGGTGGTGGATATATGGGTGCAGTGCGCAATGCATACTATGTATTTGCCGGACTTTATAACGAGGTAAGCGAGGGCTGCTCAGTGCTCACGCCTGATTATCGCGTGGCGCCGGAGCACCCGTATCCGGCGGCACTTGAGGATGCCGTAGCATGCTATAAATGGCTTTTGTCACAGGGCTGGTTTGGTTCGCAGATTGTGCTGGCAGGAGACTCAGCGGGAGGAGGCCTTGCAATGTGCCTCACCATGTATCTTCGTGACCACGACATGCCGCTTCCGGCAGGAATAGTAGCCATGTCACCATGGACCGATCTCACAGCAGGAGGAGAATCCTACGAGACAAACTATGAAAAGGACCCACTGTTTGGAAACACAAGGGAAAGTCTAATCTACGTGAATGACTATCCCGGTGACCATGATAAAATGGATCCGTACATATCGCCACTGTTTGGTGATTTCAGGGGCTTTCCTCCAATGCTCATACAGGCTGGCTCGATAGAGATGCTTTTATCTGACTCGGTTGATGCCGCTGCAAAGGCAAGAAACCAGGGTGTTAAGGTGCGCCTGTCAGTGTATGAGGGCATGTTTCATGTGTTCCAGATGGGATATCTCAATTTCCCGGAGTCCAAGCGTGCATGGGCGGAGGTCAAGCGTTTCCTAAAGGTGATTAAAGAGGAAGAATAAATGTAAAGTATTACAGGAAATTATTGTGGAGACAGATGATCCGGATGAAGGAATTATGATGTAGGAGTAAATAATTATGGCAAAGAAAATTTTAGTAGTAGTGGACGCACAGAATGATTTTATTACAGGAGTTCTTGGAAACAAAGAGTGTGACGTGGCAACAAATGTTATTGCAGATGAAATCAGGTCAGGCAAATATGATGATGTGATATTCACAAGGGATACGCATGATGAAAATTATCTGAATACTCAGGAAGGAAAGAAACTTCCGGTAACGCACTGTATTAAAGGCACAAACGGATGGGAAGTAGACGCTCGTCTTAAAGATGCAATGAAGGAGCGTGGAGTTGACTGTGACTATATTACTTATATTGACAAGCCGACTTTTGGCAGCAAAGAGCTTGGTGAACTGCTTGCAGAATATGACAACAGCGATACAGAGATTTATTTCTGCGGATTCTGCACAGGAATATGCGTAATAAGTAACGTGGCGATTGCAAAGACATTTTGTAAAGACGCAGAGGTGTTTGTAATAGAAAATGCCTGCGCCTGCGTAACGCCTGAAAGTCATAAGACAGCAATAGAAGCAATGAAGATGATTCAGGCAAATATTATATAGAAAGTCATTTATTAAAAATGTTTCTGACATACTAATAGCGTAAGAAATGGGAGGAGAATATTATGAAATTAAACCAGATAATCACAAGTCTTTTAGAGACTGATATGTATAATTCAGCATGGGTCAGACAATATTCCATCAGTTACGGATTAGATGTTCCTGCACTCAATATCGTCATGAAAACCACAATATGCAATGGTATGGATGCAGCGAAGATTTCTGATACACCGGCAAGGGGATGTGCAAAAATCCGGATTATGTGGATTACTTAAACCGCTGCATTGATTACAGAATGAAAAATGACTGCTAAAAAGGTATCAGAAGATGATGTGATAAAAGTAGTTTAAAATGTAGAAAGCCGGGATATGATATCAAAACTTGCAGAGATTGCTTTTGCAAATGTAAGTAAGGGTGAAATAGAAAAGACTCTGGAAACATTCTTTACGCGTTTCAGACAGCTACTTTTTGATATATGATGACTGCAAGGAGGTAAGAAAAATTGAACATTACAAATAGAGCAGTTTCGAAATGGGAAACTGGTGTTTGAGTTATAATAGGACCAAGTTAGATGAAACATAGTAAAATCAAGGGGTTATGCCTAATTTAGTCCTTATTTTTATACCATTTTAGCGGTAAAGATAGGGCAGCGCTGCAATATTAAACCGAAAATCCAAGTCAGTATCACAGATGTTCGCAATCAGTCTGAGAGTGAATCTGTGTGCTTAGATTAGGTACAATTTTATATCAAAACATTTAGTGAGGACTAAATTAGCATTTAAGATGGAATATTCCATCAGCTGGTTTGGTCATCTTTTTATTTGAGAGGAGTGGTCGAATGGGCAAGGTGTTAATTTGGTTCGTAATCATTATTAGTACAGTGGTTCTCTACTGTCTTATGAAAGTTAAGGCAGAGAGTGATGAACTGTATGAGGAATTAATGAAAAAGCATTTTTATGGCAGGTCTGATGATATTCCTGCATCTGACAAAACCGAGCACTTGAAAGGGTGTGGGTAATTATATGAAATTTTGCAAAACAATAATGCAGACAATACAGAAAAGGAGTAAAAAGGAACATGAATAACAAGTTAGAAGTAATCGGTATTGATCATGGTTGGTCAATGATGAAAACAATCTCTCAGGTATTTGTCACAAGAGTTAAGGAGATTACAACAACTCCGGCACTTTTCGGCGATGTACTTGAGTATGAAGGAAAGTTCTATAAGGTTGGAACTGTGAGGCAGGAAGTAAAGGATACAAAGGTCGAAGATGACAGCTTTTA